>UMLL01076463.1_pt1 | contig 208030 bp, 174 predicted proteins | sample 1966591 | NCBI WGS metagenome assembly UMLL01 (sample SAMEA4836200, study PRJEB28245) | human gut metagenome | biome: gut microbiome; material: fecal sample | place: Denmark | collected 2008 | reverse complement strand
GCTGCGATCAAGCCCTGGAGGATTCGAAGGGAGCTGGCCGTATGGGACTTACCCGTATTTCAACATGTTCTCGACAGACATCTTACCGATGTTTCTCGATTGCGGGTGCAAAGGTAAGTATTTTTTTTGAATACGCAATACCTTCATGAAAAAAAATATACCAAAATGGTAAAGAATATGATTTTTCAGTCTTTTTATATACCATAGCTCACTGAAAAAGACTACTTTTGTAACCATTATCAAACGTAACTATCATGACAACAGAAAGACCGATAACCTTGCAGGAATACGCCATGCGGTTTGGAACTTACATGGGATTGTTCTGGATTTTCAAATTCATCTTCCTCCCCATAGGCTTTTCCATCCCGTTGCTTCAGCTCCTGTTTATCCTGATGACCCTCTTTGTACCGGTGTTAGGCTACATTTATGCACGCCGCTACCGCAACCAGTATCATGAAGGTAATTTTTCTTTCACTCAGGCGTTCAGTTTCTGCTTTCTGATGTATCTTTTTGCTTCTATCCTGACAGCGCTGGCACACTACGTGTATTTCCGCTTCATTGATCAGGGTTACTTGTTGAATACGTATCTGGACCAACTGGAAACTATAAAGGATTCCGTAACCGGCGACATGAAGATTTCCGTAGAACAACTTATCGGTAGTCTGAATGTGATTTCTTCCCTCAGTTCTTTGCAACTGACCTTTCAGCTGCTTTCGCAGAATTTCTTCTATGGAATCCTGTTAGCTATTCCTACCGGTCTGGTAGTCATGAAAAAGAAAAACTAATCGCTTTAGCAATATAAATATGGATATATCTGTAGTCGTACCTCTATATAATGAAGAGGAGTCCTTACCCGAACTGTATGCTTGGATTGAACGCGTAATGCATGAGCATCATTTTACTTACGAAGTTATCTTTGTAAATGATGGTAGTACAGACCACTCCTGGCAAGTCATCGAAGAACTTAGCCGGAAGTCAAAAGAAGTGAAAGGCATCAAGTTCCGCCGTAATTATGGAAAATCACCTGCCTTATTCTGCGGATTCAAGAAAGCAGAGGGAGATGTAATCATCACCATGGATGCTGACTTACAGGACAGTCCGGATGAGATTCCGGAACTTTACCGCATGATTACAGAAGACGGTTATGACTTGGTTTCCGGATGGAAGCAGAAACGCTATGACCCGCTGTCGAAAACAATCCCGACCAAACTATTCAATGCTACCGCACGTGCGGTTTCGGGAATACATAATCTGCACGACTTCAACTGCGGACTGAAAGCCTATCGCCGGGACGTAGTGAAAAACATTGAGGTGTACGGCGAAATGCACCGCTATATTCCCTACTTGGCTAAAAATGCCGGCTTCAACCGTATCGGAGAAAAGATTGTACATCATCAGGCACGCAAATATGGAAAGACCAAGTTCGGACTGAACCGTTTCGTCAACGGCTACCTGGATTTGCTTACCTTGTGGTTCTTGTCTACCTTCGGCGTAAAACCGATGCACATCTTCGGCTTCTTAGGCTCCATCATGTTCATCCTGGGATTTATCGCTGTCATTGTGGTAGGTGCTACCAAGCTCTATGACATGTATTGCGGCAATCCATATCGCCTGGTAACCGAAAGTCCCTATTTCTATCTGGCACTGACCACCATGATATTAGGAACCCAGCTTTTCCTGGCCGGATTTATCGGAGAACTGATAGCACGCAATTCTCCTGAAAGAAACAACTATCAAATCGAGAAAGAAATTGAATAATGAAGAAACTACCGATTGTATTAGGTATCCTCTTGGTGGCAGTCGTTTCCTTTTTCCCAGCTTGTGAAGTGGAAAACTGTCCGCCCAATGCACTGGCGTATGCCCAATTTGCATTTGTAGACCAATATGGACGATCTGTGCAGTACACCGATACACTCACAGTCATCGGGCAGTTGGAGACAGCTGATACGACAATTTACGACACGCTGATTAATAAATCAACCAACACAAGTACGCTCAGCCTGCCGCTCAGCTACGGAGAACAAACCCGGTTTATTCTTCAGTATGCCAACCGTCAGCGAGACATCCTTACAATTACTCACCGCAATATCCCTTATTTTATCAACCTGGATTGCGGTACCATGATGTTTTATGAAGTTACCAATGCGGAAACTACCACCCGTATGCTCGATTCGCTTGTTATTACCAATCCGAACATAGATAATTATGAGAAAGAGAATTTCAAGATATATTTCACTATTTCTGATACTAACGAGTAGCTGTCTTTTGCTTTCTCCTTTACAAGCACAGAAACCGGGCGTACATAAAGCAACTCCCGCAGAGATTAAAAAGGAAGACAAGAAGAAAGCTGAGCCGACAGAGCCTGTTCCGTTCTATCAGGGAACGAGCATAGGAGTGGAAATTGCCGGGCTGGGAAGTTACCTGTTAGGCAGCGACATTCTGAATACTGAAATTGCCGTACAAGCCAACTTGAAAAATCGCTTTCTTCCCGTCATTGAAGTAGGATACGGAAAGGCAGATGCCATAAATGATGGAAACAACCTGCACTACAAGACTTCCGCTCCTTACTTCCGTATCGGAATGGATTATAATGTGTTTTACAAAAAGACACACCTCCCGGGTTATTTGTATGTGGGTCTTCGCTACGGTATGAGTTCATTCAGTTATGATGTAGACGGCCCTAGCATGACCGACCCAAACTATGGCGGAGAAATCTCTTATCCGTTTGCTTATTCCGGAATGAAAAGTAGTGCCAGCTGGCTGGAAGGCGTATTCGGACTTAAAGTGAAAATATACAAAGGTTTCTGCATGGGTTGGAGTGTAAGATACAAAATGAGAATGAGCGTAGAAGGTCATGACAATTCCATTCCATGGTATGTCCCCGGATTTGGGAAAAATGCCGGGAGCAGTTTTAACTTGACGTATAATCTCATTTACAACTTACCCTTCTGATTCACATGAATTTAATTGAAACCATTTTATTGTCTGTCAGTCTGGCTATCGACTGTTTCACCGTATCCGTAACCAGCGGAATTATTCTGCACCGCATTCAATGGGGCACGTTTTTACGAATGGCTTTTTTCTTCGGTCTCTTTCAGGCACTGATGCCCTTCTTGGGATGGTTAGGTGCCAGTCGTTTCCAGCATCTGATTGAAGCCTACGACCATTGGATTGCCTTTGCCCTATTGGCATTTTTAGGTATCCGCATGATACGTGCACAATTTAAAGAAGAAGAAACCGCTTCCTTCAACCCTACCAGCCTGAAAGTGACACTGGCATTGGCTGTAGCCACCAGTATTGATGCATTGGCCATCGGTATCTCGTTTGCCTTTGCCGGATTCAAGCAATTGGAAAGTCTTTGGATGCCTCTGACCAGTATTGGAATTGCCTCTTTCGTACTCTCACTAGCAGGAAGCCTCATCGGCGTATTCTTCGGCAAGCGTTTTCACCTGCGGGTGGAAATCTTCGGAGGACTGGTACTAATTGGCATCGGTATCAAAATATTAGTAGAACATTTATTCTTGCAATAAAATCATGAACAAAAACAACTTAAAATGGCAGTTGCCGTTTCTTGTGGTACTCATCGTAGGAACGGTACTGATTCTGAGAAAACAATCTCCTTACCAGACCGACCAGGGACTGGTATTCGGTACGGTCTATAAAATTACTTACCAATCATCCGAAAACCTGAAAGAAGAGATTGAGAAAGAACTGCAGAAAGTAGACAACTCTTTGTCGCCGTTCAACAAGCAGTCGGTCATTACCCGCATCAACCACAATACAGACATGCACGCCGACAGCCTGTTTGTGTATGTATTCAATATGGCCAAAGAAATCTCCAACGAAACCGGAAAGGCTTACGATGTAACCGTGGCTCCGTTAGTCAACGCCTGGGGATTCGGCTTCAAGCACTCTCAGTTTCCTGATTCACTGACCATCGACAGCCTGCGTCAGTTCGTAGGTATCGACAAAGTACAGCTTAATGCAGAAGGAGAAGTAGTTAAAGCCGACCCGCGCATGATGCTAGACTTCAGCTCTATCGCCAAAGGGTTTGGTGTAGACTGTGTAGCACGCTTGTTCGACCGCAAAGGTATCAAGAATTACATGATTGACATTGGTGGAGAACTGGTACTGAAAGGACAGAACAGCAAAATGGAAACCTGGCGTATCGGCGTGAACAAACCTATTGACGATTCTTTGTCTGTCAATCAGGAACTGCAGACCGTATTAGAAATTACCAATGCCGGTATGGCTACTTCAGGCAACTACCGTAACTTCTATTACAAAGACGGAAAGAAGTATGCACATACCATCGACCCTCGCACAGGATATCCGGTACAGCACAATATTCTTTCATCTACCGTCATCGCGAAGGACTGTGCCACAGCCGATGCATACGCCACTGCCTTCATGGTACTAGGACTGGATTCAGCCAAGGCCATCTGTAGTGCACATCCTGAACTGGATGCCTATTTCATCTACTCGGACAAAGACGGAAAATTACAGACTTACTCTACCGAAGGTATGAAGAAATACATGCGAAACTAAAAAAGGCCTTGTTCAAGACAGGGTATAAAAAATGCCGGAACGTAAAAAAGTACGCTCCGGCATTTTTTATCTTATCAAGATACTACACCAGCCTTCTTCAGGCAAAAGTATCTGTACAACCTTCTTTTCCCAGTACTTCTTAGGAAGTACTGCAGTACTGCCGTAAAAGTACCAGAGTACTGATTAGAAAGTACTGGAGTACTGCCAAGGAAGTACTGACATCTTTCAGTTGTTTAAGAAAAGACCTTGTAATTATCCTAATACATTTCCTAAGTAGAGGAAGAACATACCAATCAGCACTAAAATCAAATCGACCACCTTGCTCTTCAGGTTCTTCTCGCGGAATATCATGGCACCAAACAGGAAGGAAACCACCACGCTTCCCCGTCGCACCATAGACACGATAGAAATCATGGCCCCGTCCATACCAAGCGCATAGAAATACACGAAATCAGCTGCCGACAAGAATACGGAAATCAGGATAATGCACCAGTCCCAGTGAAACGGTGTACTGCTTTTCCGCTTGGGCCACCACAGGAACATCAGCACTCCTCCCATCAGGAAAAGCTGGTACACATTGTACCATGCCTGTACCACCATGTTGTTGAAGCGTCCCATCAGGTATTTATCGTACAAACCGCTGACAGCACCTAACACAGCCGCCAGCACCACAAACCAAATCCATTTGTCGTGCTTGAAATCGATTCCTTCCTTCTTTCCCGAACGGCTCAGCATGAAAAATGAAATGATGGCCATCAGCACACCAATCCACTGGTACACATTCAGGCGCTCACCAAATATCAGCAAGGCACCTACCAGCGTCATGACCGGACGAGTAGCATTGATGGGGCCGACAATGGTCAAGGGTAGGTGTTTCATACCGAAATAACCGAAAGTCCACGAAGAAAGCACGATAAACGATTTCAGGATAATGAACTTATGCACCTCCCAACCTGCTGAAGGCACGTAGAAAAGCGTATCCTGCAACGCCGCCGGATGAAAGTACGAAACTAAAATAAACGGTAAAAAAATCAGACTCGAAAAAAGCGTATTCAGTCCCAGTACCGGAAGAACCGCATTGTTTGCCAATGATTTTTTCTTGAAGACATCATAAAAGCCCAGCAACGCCGCTGAGCAAAAAGCCAGTAATAACCACATGTTTCTTTACGTTAAATCGAATTACAGCCTGCAAAATTAGGCAATAAAGCCGTGACTGACAAGTTTATTCCACAGAACCTTCTACCATTTTTCAGAAAGCGTTTACAATATATATTTATCCGTGTCCTTCCCTTGCTCCGGACGTCGTTCTGGAAATGAAATACGAAAACGTGTCAGACCATCAGCATAAGTCCGCAAAGAGAATGTACACCCCAGTCTGGTCAATACTTCCCGAATGAAAATCAATCCGATACCTTGCCCATTAGGCTTGGTCGAAAAGAACGGGCTGAACAATCTCGTTTCCACCTCCTTACTGATACCTTTTCCGGAATCGGCAATTGCAAGCATGACCGGAGATACTGATGTACGAATAAAAATATCTCCTCCCTGCCCGATACTTTCTGCCGCATTCTTAATAATATTCACCAGAACCTGTTCAAACAGAACCGTATCAATCCACACTTTCGGGTTCTCCACACATAACTCATTATGCAGCGTAATCTGCCGCTCCCGACAGATTGTTTCCATAAACATTCCACAAGCTATCACCCGGTCATTCAGCCTCACCTGCTCTATATTGGGGTCCGGAATCTTCACCACATCGGCAAATTTGGTAATAAACTGACTCATCCCCCAGCAACGCTCCACACAAACTTTCATCACTTCCTGCAAATCGTCAGTTTCTTCCTCCAATGTTTCCAGTGCTTCTCCAACAGTTTCCAAAGTAGAAGTAATGCCGGCTGTGGTATTATTCACCTCATGGGCTATCATCCGAATCACCTTCTCATAGGCCTTTTTCTCTGCTTTCACCACCTCGGTGGTTAAACTTTCTACCAATATGAACGGATGAGCAAACCCTCTGTCCACAAATGAAAGCCGGGAGCAGCGGTAAATTTTGGCATCACTTAAACGGATGGTATCTGTGGTATCCTTAGGTAAACGTGCCACTTCTTCTGCCAAGGGCGAATCCAGTTCGTCCAGCCGTTTTCCCATTAACTCCTCGACTGAAGCATATCCCAAAAACCGCAACGCCGCCGCATTCAACATAGATATCTGCTCGTCGAAAGTCAAAATAATCACTCCCATGGGTGATACATTAATCAACAAGTCTAAGAAATGATTCTGCTCACGCAAACGCAGACGTTCGTTCTTCAACTGATCCATCATCCGGTTAAACATCTCCACGATGCGGTCTGCTTCAGCCTGACCTACCGAAGCTAAACGGCTGCTGAAATCCTGTTCACGCAACAAGTCCATTCCACTTGCAATGCTATTGAGCGGTTTTACAACTTTACGATAAAAATAGAACAAGACTATCAGGCTAAAAGAAATCACACCTTCTCCCACATATAAAAGCATGCTCTTTGTATTCAGGATGAAAAATAGTAAAATGCTCCACGCCAATATGAGCAACAAGCTCAGCAGGAAAAACAGTGTTCTCAACCTCATAAAGCCTTCTGATCAATCATTAAACGAAATACCGTATTTTTCCAGGCGACGATACAAAGCTGCCCGGCTGATACCCAGTGAAAGAGCTACCTGGGTCAAATTATTATCATGCGTATCCAACGCCTGAAGAATGGTACGTTTTTCCAGTTCCTCCAATGTAAGTCCTTTTGCATTCGCAACAGAGTCTGTAACAACTGAAGCCGGATGATACTGTGACTGAAAATCCTCTGCCGTCAGACAATCTTTTCCACACACCAACAAGGTACGCTCTACCAGGTTCTTCAGTTCCCGGATATTCCCGGGATAAGGCAAACGGCTTAAAAACTCCAAGGCATCTTCGGAAAGTTTCACCAACGGCAACCCGTCCTCACGGCATCTGTTTTCCACGAAATGACGGGCCAGCAAAGGGATATCCTCACGCCGTTCACGCAAGGCCGGCAGATGAACCGCAATCAAATTGATACGATACAGCAAATCCTCACGAAACGTGTGTTCACGCACCATCTGCTCCAGATTAGCATTAGTCGCACAGACCACCCGTACATCTACCTTTCGCGGACGACTCTCCCCCAACGGTTCAAACGTCTGCTCCTGCAGCACCCGAAGCAACTTTACCTGACACGACAAATCCAGTTCACCGATTTCATCCAAGAAAATCGTCCCTTTATCGGCCAGTTCAAAACGTCCTTTCCGGTCGGTCACCGCATCGGTAAAGGCCCCTTTCTTGTGTCCGAACATCTCACTTTCAAACAAAGTTTGAGAGATGCCTCCCAAGTTTACTTTCACAAAAGGTTTGTTTCTGCGCAAACTGTTCAAATGAATCGCCTCAGCAATCAGTTCTTTTCCTGTACCGCTCTCACCTGTTACGAGCACCGAAGCACTTGTTCGGGAAACTTTCTTCACCGTTGCCAGCACAGCTTCCAGTGCCTTGCTCTTGCCAATAATGTGGCTGCGGTCGAAATCCTCGTCTTCCGTGGTCGAAGTATCGGTCACTACCTCCCTGGACGTCAGTTCCAAAGCCGTTTCAATACGTTGCATCAACGCCGCATTGTTCCAGGGTTTGGTAATAAAGTCAAAAGCACCAGCCCGCATTCCTTGTACCGCCAGCGGAATGCTTCCCCAAGCTGTCATCAGAATAACCGGTACATCCGGACAAAACAACTTAACCTGCTTCAATAAAACTAACCCTTCTGCCCCATCGGTCGAAAGGCTGAAATTCATATCCATCAGTATTAATTGCGGTGTCACAGAATGTATCGCTTCCATTGCCTCTTTAGGCCCAGACACAGCCTGTACTTCATACTTCGCTCTCTTAAGCATAAAACTCAACGAAGAGCGAATGGCACTATCATCATCTATTATCAATATCATAATACGACAAAAGTAAATATAATTTTACAATAGCAAGAGGTCAATGCTTCACAATCTTCTCAAAATCGGCCTCTATGCCCGTTCCTGCCACAAAATCCCAAAGTGTAAGACTGCGTAGCTGATAATAATAATACCAGTAGTAAAACAATTCATTGATGTGTTTACGGCGAGCCTCATCCTTCTGGCTTTGTGAATCGTTCAAATCCAGTGTAGAAATCTTACCTATCAGAAAAGTCTCCACATTGGTATGATAACGCTTACGGGCAATCTGATCAGCCTCATCGGCCAAATGAAGCTGAGTCTGCTGGTTGTTAAACTGCTCTACCAATACAAACAGGTTCTGATTGAAATTCATGGTTTCCTGACGTAGCTTACTCTCAGTAACCTCCCGGTTACTCTGTGCCACTTTCACCTGTCCGCGACGTTTACCCCAATCCAGAATCGGAATTTTAAAACCAATCTCAACCACCTGATTATCTTTCAGACGACGATAAGCCGTATCGAGACGACGGTCTGTTCCTGTAAATCCCACCTGGGCAAACAGTGTGATTTCACGCATGTTTCCCTTGGCCTTGGCTACTTCATAATCGGCTTCCAGCTGCCTGCGACGAATATTTTGAGCAAATGAATTATTGGCCAAAGCTTTGGAAAGCACATCCGCATAGTCCAGGCGGATTTCGGGTATTGAATCCGGAATCTGAGGTATCAGCTCCTCATACTCTCCCAATGCTAAGAAAGAACGCAAGGTAAACATGTGACTCTTCAAGGAACTTTCATTGGAAGTCAGCGCAGAACGTGCATCCAGCACATTCAATTGCAACTGCAACAAATCATTCTCACTAATCTGCCCCATTCGCCGTTTAGCCTTGGCCACTTCATACAGTTTTTCCGCATTTTCCAGATTCTGCTTAGCAATAGCTACATTCTCACGGGCCAGTAACAGATTGAAAAAATAATTGATAGTGGTCATTGTGACCTCTTCCGTCGCACTCAAAAAAGCCGCCTTAGCCTCCGCATAACGCACCGGCTCAATCCTACGGTTCCATTTTGTCTGATTCACTCCAAAAACAGGCTGATTTAGGGTCAAAGCCAGTGGAACCGACATAAAACGATTGTCAGAACTTCCATCCATTTGCCGCAGAAAATCGAGGGAAGTATTCAATGAAAGTGTACCTCCCGTAAACCAGATATTCTGGTCGATGGACAACTGTCCGTTCATCTGCATGTAGTTGTTTCGTACATACGTATAAGAACCGTCATTCTGCTGGTACGAAGTATAACCTTTTTGATAGGAAGGAAGGGGCGCTGTAAAGTTCACTTCCGGCAATAACTCTGCACGGAAAGTACGATATTCCCAATAAGCCGTTTTCAGTTCGTTTAAAGCGACAGCCGCATCCACACTTTGTACCCGTGCCAGCATGATAGCTTCTTCCAGTGTCAATGTATGTGTTTCTCCCATCGGCACAGCAGTCACTCCCTTACTACAGCAGATAAAAAGAGAAAATAAAATCAGCAGGTTCCGTTTCATAATCTTCGATTCATTTTGTCATACAATGTTCATCCTTCATGCCACTCTTCCCCTATCAACCATTCACCTTATCCTATCTGCCGGCCATCAAAGAACCGCACGATACGTGACGTTTGTTTAGCCTGTTCCTCATTGTGGGTAACCATGACGATGGTACGCCCATCTTCCTGATTAAGTTTGTGCAGAATTTCCATAATTTCCGCTCCCATCCTGGAATCCAGATTACCGGTCGGTTCATCAGCCAATACAATTTCCGGATTTCCCACAATGGCCCTGGCTATAGCCACACGCTGGCACTGTCCACCCGAAAGTTGTGACGGCATGTGATGCATACGATGGCTTAACCCCACTTTGAGCAACACCTCTTCGGCCAGTCGCCGACGTTCCTTCGCTGAAACGTCACGATAGAGCAAAGGAAGTTCCACATTATCCAGTACATTCAATGAATTGATCAGGTGGAACGACTGAAAAACAAATCCCAGGTTCCGATTGCGAAAAGCTGCCAGTTCCTTGTCTTTCATTCCCTCTACTTTCACCCCCGCAATCTGAATGATACCGGTGGTAGGGGCATCCAGCAGTCCCATGATGTTCAACAAAGTAGATTTTCCACATCCTGAAGGCCCCATAATGCTGAGGAATTCTCCTTTTTCTACCATGAGGTTCACATTTTCCAATGCCTGAGTCTCTATTTCATTGGTCCGGTAAATCTTGTTGATTCCGGTTAATTCTATCATATTCATACTCATCTTATTTAAAAGTTTACTATTATATTCGCATTCAAACGAATTTTTCCATATTTTATTCATCCCTCAATGCTTCCGTAGGCGAAATGGAGCTTATCCGGCGGGCAGGAATATAAATGCCTATCCATACCACCAGCAGCAGAATCACGTACACCATCAGCGATACAAGGAAGAAATGAAGTCCAAAATTGTCTACCCAACTGGGTGTAACAGCTTCCATCAAAGAACTTCCCGTATTCAGTCCCTCACTAAATGCATATTGCAGATAAATGAAACAGCCTATGAAGGTAGCCAGTGTGGTCAGTGCCGTGCCCTCTCCTAAAAGCAACAGACGAATGCGATGCGGTGTCGCTCCATAAGAAAGCATCACACCCACTTCTTCACGACGGGTACGAGTCTGCATCCAGAAAGTACCAATCACTCCCAGACAAAGATTGACCAGGAAGAACAAGGCTATGCTTAGACTACGACGATAAAGCACAGTAGAATCACTGAATTCACGTGCCGCATTGATTTCGTCGTATGACTGCAATTCGCGGGCATAAAGATTCCCGATACGTAGCTGACGAAGCATCCAAGGACGAAAATCATGCAAGAAACGCTCCATACGCACTCCTTCTTTCAAACGAACAACAATCCTCATATTGTCCAGGCTGGAACTTATATCCGGATTCTGCAGGGGCATAAATACAATCGGCACAGGACGTTTGTCACTCAAATACTTACATGATTTCACGGTTCCCTTCACCGCCGTATAAAAAGTATCTGTTCCATTCACTTTCCAGCAACGCTGATTGCGATATATGTGCGTGCGGAACATGCCTTCCAGCAAATCTTCCGTCATGATATAATAGTCCCCATTGTCCAAATCGGACAACTGAGCCGCACTCATACTCCCCTTGCCAGACTGGAAGCCATAGGTTTCAAAGAAATGGGTATGAGGCAAAAATTCGATAAATAAAGCCGTATGAGCCACTGAATCACCTTCCGCTATAAAGCTGGAAGTTCCAGTTCCCATCGCACCAGGATACACAAAAGAAAGAACGGGAGTTGCCTGTTCCACATCGGGATGCTGCCGGGCACGGTCCACCAGATTCAAATAAGTCTGCATCAACGAAGCCGAATCAGCTGCTTGTGGCTCATACCCAGGAGCTTCCTGAGGAAGCATACCCACAGATACCATACAAAGACGATCTGCATCATAGCCTAACGGAAGATGTCGCTCATAGGTCACCACCATCACTGGATCGAAAATGTACCAGGAAAGAATTGCCACTAATATCAGTTCAGCCAGCAGCCATCCGTTACGACGACGACGGCTCCAAAGATTTTTCAAAATCAATTTCCACATATCCACCAACTATTTTTCAGATTATCTTTTTTCATACAATGAATACACAATCGGCTTGCGCAATGATGTCCATGCCGGCCACAAAGCAGACAACAGGTTAAGTATCAGACAAAGCACAAACGCCACAATAAACACAACCGGTGCAAACAGCATTTCACCTGATACATACAGATTAGCTCCTTCGGCAATATCCATAGGCCACGAATCGAACAACATAAAAATCCATTCACGACCCACATAAAGCATACTCCATGCCACCAACAACCCCAGTAAGCCTCCTACCAATGTAAGAAAAAAGTTTTCCCACATCACCTGCGATAACAATGTACTCCTACTCGCACCAAAAGCCTTACGTACTCCCATCTCCGACAGACGACTCTCCATACGGCTGGCTATCAGCCCACTCAGGTTTAAAGATGGTACAATCAAAAGTACCAGTAGCATCAGAATCAGATGACCTGCCACCTTCCAGGAACTAAAACTTGTATCGGCCGGATAATCTTTAAACACACTGAGTGTATGCGAAGTGGGCTGTTCCCATAACTCCATCTGCCACTGCCCTTTATACTGTGCATTTACTTTTCGGACCAAATCCCTGATTTCAGTGCGTAAGGCTTCTGCCTGTGCATTATCTTTTACTAAAAAAGTAACATTAAACCGACCACAATAGGGAAAACTGGAGGTACCGGGTTCCTTATAATTCAAGCCGACTGAATAAGGCACATATATCTGTGCATACGATTGGCCGGTCAAGAAGCTTGCTCCACGTACCACTCCACATACGCGATAGTTCACATAATCCATTGAAAACGAACGCCCCACAACGCCTTCGGTAGTACCGAACAGACGACGGGCGATGTCATCGGATATCACGGCCGTATGAATACCACTTGCCAAATCGGCCTCCGTAAACGGATGTCCCTCCAGAAACTGCAACTCATAGATACGGAAAAAAGCTGGATCTACCAATTTCTGTACCGGACGAAAATCGCCACTCCGATCGGCAGGCTGTACATAATAGTCCGTCGCATTGCCGAAACGTGCAGAAACTTCCACCACATTCTTAAGCGGATAAATCCATTCCTGCAAAGCCCGATACGACAAAGCGGACTGATAAGTCATTGCTTCCTGCTCGGACTTGAAACTGACATGAGTCAGATACAACGTGTTGTCCCGATTCCTTTCAGGATATATAGGAGCCAGTTTCACGTAATAAACTACTGCTACTACAACCGTCATCGCAATGGCCAGCCCTGTACCAGCAATGTAGAGCATACTGAACAGACAGTTCTGCTTCAGTAACGTAAAAGCTTGTGTCAAATAGGTTCTTCGCATTCTCATAAAAATCTCACTCTCATTAAATTTTGTACCATATCAACGTATTTTTCATCTTTATCTTATCTCAAACTTGCCAATCCATAAACCTTAGTGTTTCAAGTTTATCTTATGCTTATTCTTATACTCTTTCATATCACTGACTACCACACGGTAGCCCGGTTGAAGTCCCGAAACTACCTCCACATATTCAAAATTAGAATCTCCCAGTTCCACCTTCCGCTTGACCAGTTCCTCTTTTCCATCCCGTACAAAAAGTTCATACTCTCCTTTTCCCACGTAATAACTGGCATTCTCTATTCGCAATACGCCCTCTTTCACGGCATTCATCACATACACATCCACTTTCAGTCCCGAACGTAACCGGCGGTGATGGTCATTAGACAGCTGCACAATAAAAGAAATCACTCCATTTTTAGATAAAGGCGTCACACTGCTTATCTGTCCTTCCAGTTTTTCATTGCCTATCTTTACGATGGCCCGTCCCCCTGCCATAACCTGATCTGCATAAGTATCGGCAATATCTGCCTCCACCTTAAAGTGACTCAGGTCTGAAACCACAGCCAATCGGGTACCTTCCGTCACCTGTGCTCCCACCAGATCATTAATATAGGTAAGAATGGCTTTCCTTGGTGAACGTATCTGCGCATCCTCCAAGGTTCGCTTCATCTCTGCCATCTCCTTACGGAAAATCTCATATTCCAACTGCTTGACCTTCAAGTCGGCAGCTTTCACCTGCCGCTCATTATCTAACTGCTGACGAAGCTGTTCCAATTCTAGTTTACCCGTCTGATAATTCAATTCCGCTTGCCGTACCCGGTCAGTCGTACCAGAACCCAAGCTATCAAGATATTGCTCGTTCCGAAATTCCACCTTCATCCGGTTCAGTTTCATAGCCGATACCTTTACCCGCATTTCCAAATCACTGAGATACGTTTGGTTATTAATCTCCAACTGCTCCAGCTGATAACGTTTCATCTGGTCCTCATCCTGCAATTTCTTATATTCAGTCTCAGTACTCTGTAAATCCAGTTTCAGCAACGGAGTACCTACATCCACACTGTCTCCCCCTTTTCCATACACTTCCACAATACGCGAATTAATCGGAGTATTGATTATTTCTTCAAAGGCTGGTACTACTTTTCCCGATGCACTTACACTCACCTCAATGGTTCCCCTGGTCACTTCCGAGAACACCAGTTCACTCTCTTTCACACTGCTGCGTGTCCATGAAAAAAGCAAAACCAACAATATCACGCATCCGGCTCCAATACTACCATATTGCATAAGCTTCTTATTGCGTGCCTTTATTCGTACTTCTTTTGATATTTCCCGATCCATATTTTACGTTATATCCGCATCTTCTGAATGCAACATCCATGCCAAAACAATAAACGACTGGTTTACAACATAAAAGCAGTCTTCAGAGGTGTCCGATATCGGACACTATGTTCGGTTTTACACACATTATGTACATTTTTTACGAGAAATCTCACAGAAGCATTGCACATATCCGCAACTCTCTCTACCTTTAAATCTGAAAATAAAAGGGAAATGAACGAACAGGTAATACAAAAACTAAAAATCCTGACTGAATCCGCCAAATACGACGTGTCGTGTGCTTCCAGCGGTACTTCCCGCAAAAACACACGGGGAGGAGTCGGCAATACAGTAGGAGGATGGGGCATCTGTCACAGCTTTTCGGAAGACGGACGCTGCATTTCCCTGCTCAAGATTATGCTGACCAACTACTGCATCTACGATTGCGCCTACTGCATCAACCGGGTGAGCAACGACATTCCACGAGCCACCCTTTCCGTTACAGAACTGGTGGAGCTAACCATGGAGTTCTACCGGAGGAATTATATAGAAGGACTATTTCTCAGTTCGGGAGTGGTACGCAATCCCGACTACACCATGGAACGCCTGGTACGGGTGGCCAAAGACCTGCGGCTGGTACACCGTTTCAATGGTTACATCCACCTGAAAAGTATCCCCGGTGCCAGTGAAGAACTGGTACGGGAAGCCGGACTATATGCCGACCGTCTCAGTGTCAACCTAGAAATCCCGACAGAAAAGAATTTAAAACTGCTGGCACCGGAGAAAGACCACCAGAGTGTGTATCTCCCGATGAAATACATCCAGCAAGGCATACAGACCTATCAGGAAGAGCGCAAGCACTATCGTCACACTCCCCGCTTTGCTCCTGGCGGACAAAGTACCCAGATGATTGTAGGAGCCACCCCCGAAACTGACAAGGACATCTTGCAGGTATCTTCTTCGCTGTATGAAGAACCTACCATGAAACGAGTGTATTATTCAGGCTATATTTCGGTGAATACGTATGACAAGCGACTTCCTACTTTGAAACAACCACCTTTGGTACGCGAAAACCGTCTATATCAGGCCGACTGGCTGCTACGCTTCTATCAGTTCAAAGTAGACGAGATTGTAGACGACCAGAGCCCTAATCTGGACTTGGAGATTGATCCGAAACTGGCCTGGGCCCTTCGTCATCCGGAGTTTTTCCCCGTCAATATACAAACCGCCGATTATGAAGCCATCCTGCGTGTACCGGGCATCGGAGTAAAATCCGCCCGCCTGATTGTGGCTTCCCGCCGTTTCTCCCGTATCGGATTCTATGAACTGAAGAAGATGGGAGCCGTCATGAAGAAGGCCAAATACTTCATCACCTGCAATGAGCTGCCCGACAAGACCATTCATGAGTTAGGTGCCTACGGAGTACGGAAACTTCTGCTCCCTACTCCTCGCAAGAAGATAGACGAGCGTCAGCTGAGTTTCGACTTTGGAGATACAGAAGAAGCTGCCCCCACAAACGAGTGAAGGCAGCTTCCTTACTTTTATACATTCTACATTTTTCAGCGAATAGAAACTTCCATTACAGGCTGTTCCTTTATGGTATCCAATGGTACCGCTCTGTACTTGACACGCTGAAAATCAATCTTGTTCAAATCAATACTACGTATAGCAGAATTATACATGGTACGATAATAAATCATCCGATGCCGCATATCCGTGGCCGAAGTCCACTGTGTAGCACTTGGGATATTGACAGGCACTTTCCCTTCCGCGAACTCAATTCCCAATGGAATATCAAAGTTGTTCAGAATCTGAAATCCTTGAAGTACAGTCTGACGGGCATTGTCCTGCACAGGAGCTGTAGCCTGATAAAAGGCAGCCCGTACAAAACGGGAAGGAGGAGTCACATCACCGGGAATACCCAAGAATCCGCTTCCTGCTCCGAAAGAACGAAGAGCCACATTCCCTAACGACTGAGGTTGGGCACTGCCCGGATACAGATTGACGTAATTATTCAGGTTGGTCAGTTGCCATTCAAATCCCGGAGAGTTAGTCAGTACTCCCAAGTTGTTTTCAAAGAAATGCAATTCACCATCTACTATTTCCAATACTACCTGACGTCCTGATACATCGGCAAAACGCCAGTGTACAGTTGAAGCACGCGGGTCAATGGCCACTACATGTACCTGCTTCAGGCTTTCCATCACTTCATCCACCGTCTTGCAGTTGCCTAATACCCAAGAAACCAACTGCAAATCGGCAATGGAAGACGATTTATATTCTGCTTTATACGCTTCATACTGTCCGTAATTCGGGAAATAGAACAGACCGGCAGAGAGACCTTCTTCGTTCAAACCTTCTGCCACGAACTCCTTTTGTTCTACCGCAAGGCCCACATATCCATATTTTGCCGTAAATTTCATGCCATCCTGTCCGCCGGGCACATACGACTGAACCGTATAACCACGTGGCACTACCACATAGCAACTGTTCAAGTCACTTCCACCCCATTCAATGGTACGGGCAAGAATGCGTGTGCTGTCTTTTGCTGTCAAGGTGATACCTGTGCAAGCCTGAGCAGGCTGTGACTGGAAGACGGCCACTGTGGCCATCAGTCCCAAGAGCATAGATTTATAATTCATCATTCAATCTGTTTTTATTATATAACAAAAAACTGTTCCTTTTGTTTCAGTTTATCGTTTTTACTACTTTTGCTCCCTGAAATCCTCTATACACAAAGATACGAAATTCTCATAAACCATGACAGTTTTTCAATACGATTCCACTTTTGAAGGTCTGCTTACCGCCCTGTTCGATGCCTATTATCGCCGGACTTTTCCCGACCTGCTGCTTGCAGAGAAGGAACCGCTTCCGCTTTTTCATGAGGAGGTACATCAGGTGGTAACAGATGCGGAAAAGACAGAACGGGTTTGGAAACTGTTATCACGTAAACTTTCCCGAAGAGCACTTGCTTCCCTTACCTATTGCTGGCTCTCGGAAACACCGGAAGCTGCCATGCTCCTTTTTCGCTACATGCGGAAAGTAACCGATGCACCGGTCTCTATCGAACAAAATTTCGCAGACCCGGATGTGCTAGGAGTGTATCAGCTAAGCAAAAAAGTAGCGGACGAGCGAATGAGGGTACTTCAGTTCATGCGCTTTCAAAAAACGGCCGACCAGGTATATTTCGGTATCATGGAACCCCTCTATAATGTCTATCCATTGACCATCCATCATTTTCGCGACCGGTTTGCCGACCAGCCGTGGATAATCTACGATGCACGCCGTCACTACGGCTACTATTACGACCTGAAAGAAGTCAGCGAAATCACATTTCAAGACTCTCGTGCTGCCTTCCTGCGACATGGAAAGTTGGAAGATGAGCTGCTGGATAAAAACGAAAAGCTTTTCAAGGAAGGCTGGAAAAGCTATTTTCACAGTGTATGTATTCAATCCCGACTGAATCCCGTAAAGCACAAAAAGGATATGCCGGTCCGTTTCTGGAAATATCTTACCGAAAAAGACTAACCCAGCGGGAACAATTCATCCGGATAGCCTATATCGACCAGGAAGAGTGCATGTCCCGGTACGGATGTACCTGCACTGCAGCGGTTCTTCTCTTCTATCACCTTCCGGAAACCTTCCACCGAAAGTTTGCCGCGGCCTACTTCTACCAGCGTACCGACAATGGCCCGAACCATATTGCGCAGGAAACGGTCTGCCTGAATGGTAAACACCCATTCTGTTTCGCTTACCTGATCCCAGTGGGCGTGCATAATCTTGCAGTTATTGGTCTTCACATCCGTATGCAATTTACTGAAGCTCGTAAAATCCGTGTAATCGAACAGGGTCTGTGCCGCCTCATTCATCTTTGCAAAATCCAGAGGCTGGAACAATCGCCAGCAATATGCCCGGTTAAACGGATTCTTCTGTGTAGTGACGTAGTATTTGTACGTACGATAAGTCGCATCAAAACGGGCATGCGCATCCTGATTCACTCTCCGCACACGGTACACTGATATATCCGGCGGCAGCAAACGGTTCAGTTTATCCGTCACCGTATCTTCATCCAGCATCCATTCCACATCAAAATGTGCCACCATCAGGCGGGCATGTACTCCGGCATCCGTACGTCCGGCCCCCACCACTTCAATGGCCTCATCCCGCAAGAAAGTATGCAGCGCTTTCATCAGCGTTTCCTGCACACTGCTTCCGTTAGGCTGTATCTGCCAGCCATGATAGTTAGTACCGTCGTAAGCCAAATAAATGAAATATCTGAACATAACTTCTTTAATTATCGGGCGGTAATATGGAAACAACCTTGTTTCAACTCGTATTTCACATAACAGCGGTCTGCCTTACGAAGGTCACGCAATACTTCCGACAGCACCAGCTTCAATGTATCCGAACTTACATCCTGCATAGGACGACCATCGGGATCTTCTACCTTCTCAAAACGCTTCCAGCTCACATCAAACGTAGTTCCATAAAAATGGCAGGAGTTCAGCGAAGCATTTCCGTTGGTTCTCCGCAGACGCTTCACGTCATCCTTCGTACGAGTCACAGACGTTACAATGATTTTATTGGGGTTCAGTCCTTTGTTTTCCAGTGAATCCAAGAAATTAACTCCGATGGTATCCAGCAGCGCACTGGCCTGAGGTATCAGGTAGGGAATTGAATGCGTCAAAGAATCCAGACCATACCGTTCACAAGCGGCAATTTCAATCAACCGGTCCTTCATTTCCTCCGCCTCTTCACGGGTACTGATAGGACGAATACCTATTTTCTTGGCTGTAGCCAGTTGCACATCATTCAAATCTCCAAACGAACGTTTATAGCTGATAACTCCCCTGATATTACGCGGATTGTTCATTTTCATTGACATGTCCTTTTCCTTACATCCAGACAGACAGAATCCAGCCAATAAAGCCACCGCCAGACATGACTTGATCAATAATTTCATTTCTTTTCCATTTTTAATTCCATGCAAAGATAGCATAAAAAGCAAGAAGCACAAAACCACCGAATAAAGGCCTAGACAATACACATTATTACTTTTGGTTATCACGCATAAAAAAATGTAAATAGGACATTCCATGGAAATCTTCTATCTTTGTGCCCGAAATAAAATCAAAATCACTAAAAACAAACTGATATGTTCAAGAAAGGAAACAGAGCCAATACCCTCCATGGTATTTTATTGATTGCATTATTTTCTTTTGCAGCTTTCTACATTGCCGAAATACCCTTCGTGAAAAGTCTTTCCTTCAGTCCGCTGATTGTGGGTATCATTTTGGGAATGCTTTATGCCAACAGTCTGCGCAACAAACTGCCTGAGACATGGGTTCCCGGTATCAAGTTCTGCACCAAGCAGGTACTGCGTGCCGGTATCGTACTCTACGGATTCCGTCTGACACTGACACAAGTAGCCGCCGTAGGACTCCCTGCAGTGGTTATCGATACCATCATCGTAGCCGGTACTATTTTCCTGGGTATCTGGCTGGGCAAACTGATGAAAATGGACAAAGATACTTCCCTCATGACTGCTACCGGTAGCGCCATCTGTGGAGCTGCAGCCGTACTGGGTGCAGAACCGGTGGTAAAATGTGAAGGACATAAAACGGCCATTGCCGTATCTACGGTAGTCATTTTCGGAACCATTTCCATGTTCCTCTATCCGATTATGTACCGTGCCGGTATGCTGGATGCACTGGGAGATACGGGAGTAGCCATCTACACTGGAAGTACCCTGCATGAGGTTGCTCACGTAGCAGGAGCCGGAAATGCCATGGACCCGACCGATTCATTAGGAATTGCCGGAACAGCTACCATCACCAAGATGATCCGCGTCATGATGCTGGCACCGGTACTGGTCATCATGAGCTTTGCATTGGCAGGACGGAAAAAAGCAAATCCTGAAGGTAAAGCAGAAAAGAGTAAAATCACTATTCCCTGGTTTGCATTCGGATTCATCGGTATCATCTGTCTGAACTCCTTGTTGCAATACCTCACAGGAGCAGAAACCGTAAAAGATATTCCACTGAACGGTGCCATTGAGTATATCGATACCTTCATGCTGACAATGGCCATGACGGCACTGGGTACAGATACCAGTCTAGAGAAATTCAAACAAGCTGGTGCCAAACCGTTCTTACTGGCAGGATTACTTTACATCTGGCTGGTAGGCGGAGGATACCTGCTGACACAATATATCACTCCAATGTTTGGATAAAAGATAATCCTCAAAAAACAATAAGGGCAGGCGTAAACAAATTACACCTGCCCTTATTGTTTTTACATATTCCGATACTGCTTGGGCGACATACCCGTATAACGTTTGAAGTATTTCCCGAAAAAGGAAATATCCGAAAAATTCAACGAATAGGCTATTTCCTGTACCGTCATATCCGTAGAACGAAGCTTAGCCTGCGCATCGCGTATGATGAATGAAGAAAGAATGTCGGTCAAGGTCTTTCCGGTAACTTTCTTCACCGTTGTACTCAGATGCTGGGGCGAAAGATGCAGTTTCTCGGCATAGAAAGAGACATTGCGTTCCGTTTTATAATATTGCACAATAATACGAACCAGTTCCTTTACAATTTCCTGATTTCGATTGTATCTCGGTGAATCTTCTTCCTCCCCTCTTTTCTTGTATACACTGCCTAAAGAAAGAAGCAGCTGCGTATAAATCAAACTGATTTGCATTCCGCTCATTTCTTCTTTTATCTTCTGCCGACGAATCAAGAGACGGATACTATCCCGGAACAGTTCATATACGTCTTTCTTCATCTCAATTACCGGCCGCTCGAAGATATAAGGAGTGTACTCCACGGTATAAGAAAACAACTTGGCTCCTTCTATCAGCTTTTTGGAAAAACCGACAAAAATAAACCGGCAGTCCTTACTCTGCTCCTGAATCTGAAAAAATACCCCTGGAAATATAATAGCCAATGAACCTTCCTTCAGATCATAATATGTCAAATGGATTTTTGCCCGGCAGCTTCCCCTCAGACAGAGCAGAAAAACACACCCCGGAAAAGGCGCTGAATTCTGGAACAAGCGGTAAAAACCACCCGTCATGTCTATACCAGCCACCATATCCTGGCCTTCCGGCAATAAATCAAGTCTGTCAAATCGCTTCATTCCTTAATTTCTTCTATAGGTGTCACATCTTGTATGTTCTTGTTCTTTTTACGGAAACGCAACAAACGGAACATATCCATCAATGCATATACAATGGAAGAAATTCCCAACACAATAAAAGGTATCTCAGCCGTAGCAAACGGATTGAACAAGACCGTAATTCCCGCTGCCAAAATCAATACGGGCACTACATACACCCCAAATGGAACCGGCATAAATGAACGAGCTGCAATCAGATTAGCCAGCTGACTGATACCACCCAAAACCAACAGAATGCCTAACACATACATCAGCACCCCGATAAAGAAAGAAGGCATGATAATCAGCCATACACCGAAAAGTGTACTGCCTAACGCAACTATAGGAAACCCCGGACGAGGAGCATCTACCTTACTCTTGTTCAATAAGGCTAGATAAGAAAACAATCCAACCAGTCCGGGAATAAGGAACAACACCCCGATAGTAATTACCAAATAACTCACAGCTATATCCGGCCATGCGACCAATAATATACCGATAACTAATGCACAGAGCGAACTGACTAATGCATAATTCAAAGATTTCATACTTCGTCCATTTTTAAATTCACTATCCAAAGGTAATGAAAAACTATCAATAAACAAATCATTCGCCCAAAAGGATAAAAAGCTATCACTTATCCGGCATAACTGTGCATTCCTCCGAGTACATAGTTTACGCCGAAATAGGTCATCAGTATAGCAGAGAACGAGACGATTAAAAACCAATGAAAAAAGTACGGATTCCTGAAGCAAGGAAGACTTTCTACATGAAAAGCCATTCCATAAAGCATGAAAGTAATCAGAGCCCAGACTTCTTTCGGATCCCAAGCCCAATAGCTCCCCCAGGACACGTTGGCCCATACCGCACCGATAAAAATTCCTATTCCCAAGCACAACACTGCCGGATAAAGCAAGACCCGACAAAATAAAGTCAGCCGTTGCCGCTGCCATGTATGCCGCCGAATACTCAATGCCAGGATACTACACAGACACATCAAAGCAAATAAGGCATACGACACCATAATCAATGAGACATGCAGACTCAGCCAGGGTGACAGCAATACCGGCATCAACGGGGTTATCTGCGGATTCATCTCGCTCAGATAAGCCACCAGCAAGGTAAAACCGGAAAGCAATAAACCGGCTGGAAGCAAAAACGAGAACCGCCGCTGCCAGATACAAGTACACAATAACAGAAATCCCGCTAAAAAAAGCATCGTTTCATGTCCGTTTCCCAAAGGGATCCGTCCTCCAATATACCAACGAAGCAAATAAGAAGTCCAATGAAACAGACAGGCCATCCATACAGCCCACACCCATATCCGTCGCCACCTACTTCTCCAGTTTCTTGCCTTATCGCCTTCTTGCATCACATAGGAATAGACCCACCATCCCAAAGCCAGCAAACCTAAAGAAAGATTAGCCATAAACAAAACTTTAGTGAACGGTACCGCATGATAGAAAATCTCTGCCCGTATTCTTAACGGCGATAACGGAGTGACACTTCCATCTTCGGGTAAAGGACGGATAAAAGTACCTTTCTGAAGCATCAGTACCATACCGACCTTCTCATCCAGTTCCAACACTTCTTTTTCCAACTTTTTTGCCCGATGGTTCTCCAACCAGCCTTTCTCATGCGTATTTCGCACTTCGTCCTGTAGTCTCTGTAACAATCCCTCCAACCGATAAGTCTTTCCATCGAACAAATCTACGAGTGCGGCATACTCCGACTTCAATTCTAATTCCTGCCTCAACCGTTCACTTCTCACCCGAAACATCGGTTCGTGCTGCCATTCTTCGGGATAAAGTAACCAGCTGGCCACCACTTGTTCCGGTGTCAAATCATGATAAGAAGGTTTTCCGCTCAACTTGATTACAAAGTCACGTGCCAAAGTATGGAAGGGCGCCACACGGTCGTGGTATATCACCTGACGCATTTTCAGCTTTTCCGCATCCTGCCGGGCCAGGACACTGACCGGACGAGCTTGAGCCGTCAACTGGAAAGCACATACTCCCAGCCATACCAGTCCCGTTTTTCTCCATAGCGGATGACGTAACAAGCGGAAAAATGTCTCCCTCCGGCTACCTAACAGCCACAAGGAAGAGAAAGCCAGACACAGATAACCAGCATAGGTTACCGCAATTCCCCAAGGGTCATGGTTCACACTCAACCAGCTTCCGGACAAATCCGGGTCGTATGATGACTGATAAAAACGATAACCTTCTACAGAAAGAATGTGATTCATTGAAATTACCTCTTCTTTCCATTTTCCATTCACTTTATAACTCACGTAACTCTTGTAATCAGAAGGGGCTTCCGTTCCCGGATAATAAACCACCCTGAAGCTGTCCAGAGAAAGACTGAAAGGCAACGCCCTCGCTTGCTGATCGGAAGTCCGGATAAAACTCTTCACTTCTTGCCCCTGCACCAGATGTACATATCCTGTTTCACCTGTCAGGTAGGTAAGCATGGCCCCTCCCAGTATCACTAAAAGAGAGCCATGCCACCACAAGACCGGGAGGCGCTTCCACAGCCGGCATTTGCCACATGCCCGCACAAGCCCGAAAGCCAGCGCACCCCACAAGCCACAAAACCAACAAGCATGATATATATGTGCCTGGACAAAAGTTGTTCCGTATGCATGCTCTAAAAAAGTAGCTATGGCCAATACTCCCATCAGCACCACATAAAGAACTACCCAGACGTTTTTCCACAGACGTTTTTTCATACAAACTAAAAATCAGGATACTGTGTATGCTTCATCATTTTTGTACCCATGCACTCCATCTCTATCAGCCAACCCGGACGACAGACAGGAGCCAACAGAATCAGTTTTGGCATTTCCGGGAAGCGCCGATCAAACATCTCCCGCACCACGGCATAATCTGCCGCATCGCGCAGGTAAACCAACATCTGTCCGATGTCATCGAACGACATTTCTGCTTCCTTCAACAAGGTCTCCACGTTTTCCCACATGCGTTCGGTCTGTTTCCGGATATCACCCGGATACACCACTTCCCCCCTGTGATTGATACTGGCCGTACCGGATATGAAAACCTGACGTCGGTCGCCATAGTCCACATACGTACCACGCTCAAAACTTACTCCATACTCATACGTAGGATTCAAATGAGTCGGTGCATATAAATAATGAATCTGCTCCTGACGGATACCCAATACGGCATACGTATCCATCTGTACCAGCACCTGTGTATCGGCATGACGCCCACCGATACCGGTACTGGCTATATAATGTGTTTGTGGTGTCAGGCCCTGCGTCACAAACACTTCGTTACGAGCTTTTACCACTCCGGCATAATTCACATCTACATTCTGTACAAAAAACCAGGTACGAATGCAGTTCTCGGCCAGATGCCCTCCCTGTGCAATCAGTTGCAGGATATAATCATTCAGCAGCAAACGGGTCTGGTATTCCGAGTTGGCCGCCCGGTTAGAAGCCGAACCACCCCACAGATATCGGTAAGCCCCATGTGACACTTCGAACAATCCGCTTTCCAGCGCACGACATTGCACACCGGATTGCAGATATACCCATAATGCTATTTTTGTTCCGTTCAGCGGGGGCTGTTCCACAATCGAACAGGCACAGACCGAGCTTTCCGGCACCTGTACCGCCAGCCAGTCGGCCTGATTGGCAGCATCGCTTAAAAAATAACGCTTGAACACGGCAACAGCTCCCTTCAACTCATTCTCCAACAATTGATAATACGTATCGAGCAAAGTATCCAATTGCTCCTGATACGTCAAAGAAGGCCGAGTAACGTGAATCATCACATGGTATTCAGCGACTCCTTCAGCCGGTTCAAAACGTGAAATTTCTACTAATGTATTTTCTTGTGACTTGTGGTTTCGTAGTTGTTTGTGGCTCATATTCATACTATTTTAATATTCAAGGTTTGGCACCTCCATTTATCCAATCATCTATCAAGTTCAATAATACCGGCTCAGCCGAAAGAATATCCTGATGGTCATGATGCACGTGACCGTTTTCATGCAGTACCTGATACAGAAAGCTGTTTTCCGCATCTGCCGGTTTCACCCTCATGACTTCCGGATTCACTACAGACGGAACATTTACCAGCTGTTCATAGCTTTTTCCTGCAGTCAGAAACAAGTGTCCTGCCGCTGAAGTACTCCCTCCATGGCAACTGGCACAGCGGGAGTCAAACACTTGCTGCTGCACAGCCTGGAACATGCCGACTTGCTGTTCACCCACGTCCATACGAATCGTGTCTTCTGCCGTTTCCGAGCAATCGACTCTGGCAAAGGTCACTACCCGCTCCCGAATGCGGTTAATCACGCACAATTCGATTTGAGTGACTTCATCTGTCACTCCCGACATCACCACCTGAACCATACCATCTTCTCCTGCTTGCGAAGGCATCACATTGGCAGAAGTCAGTGCATATTCACTTTTCGCATCAAAACCAGCTACTGCTACCGTATATCCGGAAGGCCAGGTATCTATACCCGTTACCTTTCCGGTGAACTTCACCGTACGTCCGCCTTCTGCCGTAGCAGGCACCGCTTCATAGATACGTCCTTCGTCGCAGGAAACCAAGCATAGGATTCCCAGCCCCAAGAGTATCCATCCATACACCTTTCTTTTCATCACACCCTCCTCTTTAGAACGTGTACTGAAGCATCACCGTGGCATTATGGGTCGCTATTCCCAAGTCGTCATTGTCACGGTCAAGTTGTGTATCGTGCCCCCAGCGGCCTACAAACTGATACATGGCTTGCAGTTTCAGGTTGCAGCCTTTAAAGAAATAGTTTACTCCCACGGCCGGCATATTCATAAACCCGCTTGTATCCATTCCGTTGCGGTTGAAGAAATCATAACGTGCCGTAGCTTGCAGACGGGAGGTCACGAAATAGCCTCCCTGCACGTATCCGCCCAGATAGTGATACCCCTGGTCAATTTTCTGCCGTTTGGTAAAGCCCACGTGCATGTAATACATTTCCGCTCCCAGATAGAGTTTTCTTTTCAACATGGCAAACTCCAGTCCGGCACGGTAATCGTTCGTACTTTCGTTCTCACTCTCCACATTCAATGAAGTGGATACTCCCAGCATCAGTTTGTCTTCATTCAGCCGGTTAGGATTTCCCTGCGTAGAGGGCATCACTCCTTTGGGCATATAGGTAAAGCGTCCGGCATAAAGCAAGGAAGGAATGTGCCAGTCGTCACTGAACGTCTTTCCTGCCGTATTCACCGAAATACCTGTACCGTTGAACAGTCCCACTTCATAACCAAACTTGTCCGCCAGCAGACCGTGTACTTCCACTCCCAAGTCGAATCCTGTTCCGATATTGGGAGTCACAGCATTCAACGAATAGGGTAGAATCACCGGAGCGGTCAGCGACAGCGGCAAGGAGGGCATCAAGGTTTCTCCTAACGTTGTCAGGTAAGCATGCGAAAAAGGAGTCTTAAACTTACCCACGCGGATAGAAAACTGTTTTTTCAGTTCCACATCGAACCAAGCCTGTTGTAACAATGCCGCTCCCGTAGCCGCTGCATTCAGTGATAAGTTGAACGACACTTTTCCAAACGCTTTTCCAGTAAACCCCAACACAGCATAAGGAATAGCAAAACCAGAATTGGCCACATTGTCCTGATTATAGGCCTTGTCCAGCCCTTCATCGTCATACCAGTTGAAATTGGCACTTGTCTGCACTAACAGATAAGGCTTGAACACAAAATCACCTTTCTTGGAAGCGATGGTAAATCCCTCTCTTCCAGCCAGCGACACGATACCATTTTCCGTCTCTTCTTCATGTTGTGCCAGTGCTGTCAATGGCATTAGCGCAGACAGACACAAAGCAGTCAGTATTTTTTTCATAAGTTATCAGTTTCTATACTTAATGATTAAAGTGAATTTAAAAACGCAATCAAGGCATCACGGTCTTCCTTACTCATGCGCTTAAACAAGTTTTTCGAAGCTTCCGCCTCTCCTCCATGCCACATGATAGCCTCTACGAGGTTACGGGCGCGTCCGTCGTGCAGGAAATAGGTATGTCCGTTCACCACTTCCTGCAAGCCGATGCCCCATAATGGAGTGGTACGCCATTCATTGCCCCGGGCCAGACCACTTACGTAATTGTCGTTTAAACCCACACCCATAATTTCCGACCCCATATCATGCAGCAGAAAGTCTGAATACGGATGGATGGTCTGATTGCCCAACCACGGCAATTCCGTACCGTTCAGCAGTGTAGCTCCTCTTACTTTTGTGTGTAGCGTAGTCACATGGCAAAGATGGCATTTCGCCTCATAGAATTTCTGTTCTCCTTTCTGTACCTGCGGATCATTCACATTCCGACGGGCCGGTACACCCAGGCAGTGCATATACAAGTCCACATCCTCCATCTCCTCGGTCGACACGTCCAACTGGTCGTACGAAAGTCCCATCATACTGCCCTGGTCCATCTGTATCTGTCCCTCACATATCTCCTCGGGATAACGGCTGTTGGTCACCCCCATGTCACTGGAGAATCCTAACTCCACCGTCAAATCGGCATGCTGCGCCTTGTTGCCCGAAAGTCCCAGACGAGTTACTCCACGCTCACTGATATAATTGCACCGTCCGCTAATGCCATATTCGGGGTAATTACTTTTGGCAGCCAATGCTTCGATTTCTTTCTGGTCGAGTGCCATCATCTGCCCCATCCCCACATGACGTAACGGTATACGGACAGAACAGAACAAATCTTCCGGACGGATACTGTCGGCATACCACTCCGTAATAGTATAGGTCGGCTTGCAAAGTTCATAAGTTTCTCCATCGGGAAATTCGAATGTCTGGTAGTCATACTTCACAGACAATTTTCCCTCCGGTTCCACCCCATAAATAGCCTGGTCATGAAGCACACGGCCGTAGTTCTGGAAGAAGGCTCCGTTCTTTCGGGTGATATATACCAACATGGAAGAAAAACCGTAATTTCCTGAGCCACCTTCACTCCACAAGGTAGGCTTGGTACGTCCGGCATTGCGGTGACAACTACCGCAGGAATAACCGGCATACACGGGACCCAATCCACCATCCTGGTTACTACTGGTACGCACATCGTCATACAATCCGTCGCCCTCATTGAAACGACTGCTGTAAATACCTGATACCCATGAAGCTTCAAAATCATAGGCTTTCGAAGAAGTCAGAAAATTGGTAGCCGTACCGGCTGACAGTGCAAAGCCTTCCGGCACCTCCACGTACTGCTGGTCAGTTCCTTCTTTCTCACAGCTCCATAGAAGACAGGGAAAAAGTCCGTATAACAAAAGTTTTACTATTCTCATTTATTCTTCTCTTTTTCGGAAACATACAGAGGAAGCAAAGGAGGGCTTCCCCTTCTTTACTCCCCTGCCTGTCATTCATCAAAAATTTATCTTCATGCTTAATCTACCGTACGTGCTTGTCCGTCTTTGAACAACAGGAATTCCAAAGTATGAAAACCACGTACATTCTGTGCGGCAGAAATGGCTTCACTGTCTTCTGAGTAGTCGCCACTCCATTCCATCTGGCTGTAATCTCCTGAATTCAGGATGTTCACGATGGCAGCTTGGTCAAGCGGCCAGCTGTCCATGTTCGGGTCAAGTCCCTGATCGGCTACCGGACCAAACAAGAAAGCCTCACTTTTTTCCCATGGTTCACGGGCAGTAATCCAAGCATCACAGGCATCCTTGAAAGCCTGGTTGGTTGGGTTGGCTGCCAGCGTATTCACCTTGTCATACAAAGTAGCCACTCTGTCTTTCAGGTCTGAATAGGTGGGTAATACCACTACATCCACGTAGTTCTTTACCACCGGACTCAGCACTGCTTCCGACAATGCATCACAAGCCGGTTTTACCTTATCTTTCAACAAGACACTCAGTTCACTGCAAGCTTCCTGAGCCGCCAGACTCTGTTCGCTGTTAATATGGTTACGGAACGGTTGCGGGATGGCTAAAATCTTATCGTAAGCATTCTTGATGGCCGACAAAGTATTATCTGCCAATTCCTGCTGTCCGTTGCTCACCAATACCGTGTACAAAGATTGCGCAGCCACCTGAGTTTTATCAATAGCGGCTCCGCTAATCAAAGCCTCACTGCGCACGCCGCAGAAAGCATTACAAATAGATACGATGTTATTGGAATAGTCTTCACGCGAGTGCCAGCTATACCAGGATTCTACAGCATAGAGGGCTTCTGTCACCTTCCCTGCCTGATATTTGGAATACGGGTCACCGATTTTTGTTTCTCCCACCTCATTAGCTATGTCTACACAACCGTCTATCACTTGCTGCACGCAAGAACCTGCACTGTTGAACGGTGCCCCATGATTTTTAAAGGTCACAGCATAACTTTCACCTCCCTTGTAACTGGTAGCCCAATAGCCATACAAGTCGGAAGCATCTTTGCGGAGTAAAGTAACTACTGCCTTCATGTAGTTGTTCCAGCTCGTCGCGTTTTCCGACGTATAGTCAATGTTGGCCGCATCGGTCGGTTCTGTCGGTGTGTCTTCGTTACTGCACGCTGTCATCGAAAAGGTCAGCCCCATTGCCAAGGCTGCCGCATAAAAGAAATTCTTTTTCATATACATAATAGTTTTTTAGGAGTTAATAAATCATTTCTTGAAAAACCAGCCGATGTAGGCCAAGCCAATGGAAAACTCATTTTCACTGGTATACGGTCCGGTACCGAACATCTTTCCTGTACCAATCTGACGGGTAGTATAGTCTGCCTTCACCACCAGATTAGGCAAAGCAAACCAATTCAATCCGGCCACCCACATGCTGACCTTGTTACGCAAGTCCATGGTCTGCCCTGCTTCTCCTTTTTCTTGCGGATTATAGTATTCATAGCGGGCAAACGGATAAATCACAGGAACTTTGGGATTGTGATTGAAAATGGAACGCAGGTTCACACCCACCTCTCCGGCATAACTGACTGCATTTTTAGCTACCGGAACCACGCGGCTGTAAGAAGCATTGTTCGACAAACGGACATTCTTGCTGCTAATAAACTTTGAGTTGCTCAGGTTACCATAGACCATATTGGCACGTGCAGTCACATAGTCATTCTTGTACTGCAAGTCGCCTGAATAAATCCGTAACGGTGCTTTCTGTCCCTCGTAGAAATTGGGTTTGTCGGAATTACCTGCCGTATTGGCACAATAATAAAAAGAACCTCCTACACGCAGTCCCGGCACTCCACGGTAATCTACACGAAGCACATACCCAGGAGAATTGAAATTATCTTCCTCAAACAAGCCCTGCTTGCCGCTGGCTACCCAGGTATTCCGGTCGAATCCGTTGGCATTCAGTCCGGCCACCACCAGCACCTGATAGTCGAAAGTGGCATATCCTTTTCCCAACGTACCGAAAAACTCAATACCCGTTTCATGCCAGGTAGAAGGCAAGATGGTGGTTTCACCCTCCGGTCGCACTGTACCGAAGAAATTAATCGGCTCGTGATGTGCATTGGTCAGTCCCACCGGCACAATCATGTGTCCCGCCCGCACATTGAAAGCCGGATGAATAAGACGGGTGATATGAAACTGCTCCAAGGCCACTTCTCCCCCTTTTTCCATTTCCGTTTCATATTCGCCGTTTTCCGAGTTCTCCAGCTCCATGGCAGATCCTGTTCCTCCGGCTTCAAATTCGATTTCTGCGCTCAAAATCCATTTCGGAGTAAACTTATAATCCATTGCCAGCACAAAGCGTGGAATAGAAATCGTGTTCCGATGGTCACGAGTGTTTCCATTGGGGTTACCATAATAACGATTGATGCCATAATCCTTAAAACTGGCCACAGCTTCTCCATAGCCTCCCACACGGAAACGGGTATATTCGTCATTATCGGTACGCTGTTTGTAGGTTGTTACATCTCCATGCATTTCAGCCACCTGCACCGAATCAACTTCACTGGCCGAAATAACTCCTACGACACAGCAAAGAGTGGTTAAAAATAAACTAACTTTTTTTTTCATTTCTCTGCGATTTTTGAACACCGCAAAGGTAGACTACACAAAAAAGGCTATCAATACCTAAAAATTACGAATTTCACAATTAAAAAGATACTGAATTATAGGTAAAAGGAAGTTTCTTTATAGTTCAAGATACACCTTACATAAGTTACTGATTTTCTAATACATATATTATCCAGAAATAATTCAACCAACAGATCCATCTCCTCAAACACCTGAAAAATACCTAAAAAAGAGTAGTCATTTTATACCAATGAGGCACCAGCCCTCATTGGTAAAACGAGATAAAATCAAATGAAGAAAAAAGAGAAAATCTCAAAAAAACATACAGATATTTGCGCTTCAAATCAAACGCCTTTGCGTTCAATCCAAAGCGCACTTGTGCTTAAGCTCAAACGCACTCGCGTTTGAAGTAAAACGTACTTAGGTTCAAAAGCAAACGCACTTGTATTTTCGCGCTTATTCCATTAAACATAAAAAAGAGGGATGCACACCCTATGCATCCCTCCTTCTATATTATAAACACAAGTTTTAAATCAGGAATCCCAGCAAGATACCGGCAGCGACTGCCGAACCGATTACACCTGCTACGTTCGGACCCATGGCGTGCATCAACAAGTAGTTGCTTGGATCATATTCCAAACCTACTACCTGAGAAATACGGGCTGAGTCGGGCACAGCAGATACACCAGCATTACCGATAAGCGGATTAATCTTATCACCTTTCGGAAGAATCAGGTTGAAAATCTTTACGAAAATCACACCTGAAGCTGTAGCGATAACGAATGACAAAGCACCCAAACCGAAGATTTTCAGAGAATCCACAGTCAGGAACTCAGAAGCCTGAGTAGAAGCTCCTACGGTAAGTCCTAACAAAATGGTAATGGTGTCAATCAGCGGACCACGGGCTGTTTCAGCCAGACGACGTGTTACACCACTTTCCTTCAACAGGTTACCGAAGAACAGCATACCTAACAAAGGCAAACCGGAAGGAACCAGGAAGCAGGTCAACAACAAACCTACGATTGGGAACATCACCTTTTCTGTGTGTGACACGGCACGAGGTGCTTTCATGCGAATCAGTCTTTCCTTCTTGGTAGTGAGCAAACGCATGATAGGCGGCTGTATCACCGGCACAAGGGCCATGTAGGAATAGGCCGACACGGCAATGGCTCCCATCAGGTTAGGTGCCAGCTTGGATGAAAGGAAGATAGCGGTCGGACCGTCGGCACCACCAATGATACCGATAGCTCCAGCCTGCATCGGGTCGAAGCCCCAAGCCAAGGCAATCATGTATGCACCAAAGATACCAAACTGTGCTGCCGCCCCAATCAGCATCAGCTTCGGATTGGAAATCAGGGCCGAGAAGTCGGTCATGGCACCAATACCTAAGAAGATAAGGGGCGGATACCAGCCGGACGTGACTCCCTGGTACAAAATGTTCAATACGGAACCCTCCTCATAAAGCCCGACTTTCAATCCGGCCTCCATATTGAAGGGAATGTTACCAATCAAGATACCGAAGCCGATAGGAATCAGCAACATCGGCTCAAATTCTTTTGCCACGGCCAGATAGATGAAGAATATACCGACCAGAATCATCACCACATGCTGGAGCGTGGCGTTATGAAAGCCGGTATAGGTCCAGAAATCGGCCAGGTTATTCTGTAAAAAACTAGCAAATTCTCCCATAATTATTCAATGATTATAAGGTCTGTACCTTCGAGTATTGATTCTCCCTTGCTCACCTTGATGGCGGTTACCTTACCGTCACGGTCGGCCTTGATGTCGTTTTCCATCTTCATGGCTTCGAGCACGAGCAATGTCTGTCCGCGTTTCACGGCATCTCCTTCTTTCACCTTGATTTCCAGAATGACACCCGGAAGCGGAGACTTGATACCCGACTTGCTGCCTGCCACAACCGGACGGCTCACTGCTGGAGGAGGAGCTGCCGGCGTAGTAGCTGCCGTACGAACTACCGGTTTGATTTTCGGACCGGCTTTCTTTTCCAGTTCCACGGTATACGCCGTTCCGTTTACTTCTACATGTACATTATTGTCTTCTATGTCTCCCACGGTCACCTTGTAAAGATTTCCGTTAATTTTATATCTGTATTCTTTCATGGTTTTCGTTATGCTTTAGAGGTTATTTCTTATGAGGAGTTTCACGCAAGGTATAAATCTTGGAACTCCACGGTGAATAGCTTCGTTTTACCCGGCTGATGGTCAGGATGGTTTCTTCCACATCATGGTCAGCTCCCTGTGCTTCGTGCAAAGCCATAGAGATGGCAGCAATCACTTCACCCGGAGCTTCACCCAACTTACGTTCTTTTGCTTCCTGCTTGTCGGTGACATTCTGCGCTTTCATAGCGTTACGCTTACGGAGCTTAACCGCCAGTTTGCCCACGAATTTAAAGCACAGGTAAAGCAAGATAAGTCCGGTAAATACCACGCTCATGGCAGAAATAGCCATACCGATACCTACAGGGTCATGCTGTTCGAAATTCTCCATCTTCGGATTGCTCTCGATGGTCTGGTTATTGGTGCTAGGAGTGACATATTTGTCTTCACTTCCCCCCTTCACTTCCCATGTAGCCGTACCATCGCCTACACGTGCATACGACTGGTCGGCCTGAAGCATACCTGCGGGAACGACCACCTCATCCAGCAATTTCTTACCGGAGTCGTACAAACCAATCCAGTTGTCCTGTGTCTTGCTAAATACAAAGTTGGTATGGAAAGTTCCTCTTCTTGGTGCCCCGTCGGCCCAGAAAAGAGCATGCTGACGCGGTTTGAGCAAGGTCAGCACATCTCCCTTGGGAATAAAATAAGACAAAGTATCGCCCGGCTGACTGCTCACTCTCAGATAGCATCCGGCCAGGTCGGCACTGCTGTAAGCTCTATTGAATATTTCTACCCAACCGCTGTGAATGCCATAATCATCCTGAAAGTTGCTTTCATTATCAATCAATACTTCATTGATAAGCAACTTGGACGCGGTGTTCTGTTCCTTACAGGACGAGAACCCGACCAGCAGAAACAGGGCCAGAAATATTCCGATTTTATGTGTTTTCATCATCATTGTCAAGTTTTAGTTACTATTACAAAGGAATATTACCGTGTTTCTTAGCCGGATTGCTCAGCTTCTTAGTCTGTAACTGCTGCAAAGCACGAATAATGCGGAAACGTGTGTTACGCGGTTCAATCACATCGTCAATGTAACCATACTTGGCTGCATTATACGGGTTAGCAAACAGCTTGGTATATTCGGCTTCTTTTTCGGCCATAAAGGCTTTCGGATCGGGTGCTTCTTTTGCTTCCTTTGCATACAGTACTTCTACGGCTCCGGCTCCTCCCATCACGGCAATCTCAGCAGTAGGCCATGCATAGTTCATATCGCCACGCAACTGCTTACAGCTCATCACGATGTGAGAACCTCCATACGACTTACGAAGGGTTACTGTTACTTTAGGCACGGTAGCTTCACCGTATGCATACAGCAACTTCGCACCATGCAGAATAACCGCATTGTATTCCTGACCTGTTCCCGGCAAGAATCCCGGAACGTCTACGAGTGATACGATAGGAATGTTGAAGGCATCGCAGAAACGAACGAAACGGGCAGCCTTACGAGAAGCATTGCAATCGAGCACACCGGCCAGGAATTTCGGCTGGTTGGCTACGATACCCACTGACTGTCCGTTGAAACGTGCAAAACCGATAATGATATTCTTGGCAAAATCACGCTGGATTTCAAGGAATTCACCATTATCGACAATGGCACCGATTACTTCATACATATCGTAAGCCTTATTCGGGCTGTCGGGTACGATTTCATTCAAAGAATCTTCCAAGCGGTCTATCGGGTCGGTACAATCAACATAAGGCGGTTCTTCCAGGTTGTTCTGTGGGATATAGCTCAACAATTTACGAATCAATGCCAACCCTTCTTCTTCTGTAGAAGCCGTGAAATGAGTCACACCGGAACGAGTGGAATGTACACTGGCACCTCCCAGGTCTTCCTGTGATACATCTTCGCCTGTCACAGTCTTTACTACCTTCGGACCAGTAAGGAACATGTAAGAAGTACCTTCCATCATCAAGGTAAAATCTGTCAGAGCCGGAGAATACACTGCACCTCCTGCACATGGGCCGAAAATACCGGAAATTTGCGGAATAACTCCCGAAGCCAGAATATTACGCTGGAAAATCTCTGCATAGCCCGCCAAAGCGTTGATACCTTCCTGAATACGTGCACCACCAGAGTCATTCAATCCAATACAGGGAGCTCCCATTTTCATGGCCATATCCATCACCTTGCAGATTTTCAGTGACATGGTTTCAGACAAGGAGCCAGCAGATACCGTGAAATCCTGGGCAAAAACATAAACCAGACGGCCTTCGATTGTTCCGTATCCGGTTACGACGCCGTCTCCCAAATAATGCTTCTTGTCCATTCCGAAGTTTGTGCAACGATGCTGTACGAACATGTCCATTTCTTCAAAGCTGCCTTCGTCAAGGAGCATGGAAATACGTTCGCGGGCTGTGTACTTACCTTTATCGTGTTGTTTTTCGATGGCTTTCGCACCTCCACCCAGACGGGCCTGTGCGCGAAGCTCTATTAATTCTTTTACTTTTTCAAGTTGGTTACTCATGGTATTAGTATTTATATTTGATAATTAAATAAGGGTCTTTTCCCGGTGGTTATTTTTCACAAAGTTCCGTCAATACGCCCATCGTAGATTTCGGGTGGAGGAATGCAATGTGAAGACCTTCTGCTCCTTTACGCGGGGCCTTGTCAATCAAACGAATGCCTGCTCCTTCAGCCTGTGCCAGCGCATTGGCTACTCCGTCTTCTACTGCAAATGCCACATGATGTACGCCCATGCCGCGATTTTCAATAAACTTGGCAATCGTGCTGTCAGGACCGGTTGGTTCCAGCAATTCAATTTTTGTGTCACCACATTTCAAAAACGCAGTCTTTACCTTCTGGTCTTCTACGGTTTCTACGTTATAGCATTTCAATCCGAGGACGTTTTCATAATAAGGAAGGGCTTCTTCGATACTGTTGACCGCAATGCCCAAATGTTCAATGTGAGAGATTTTCATAATAGAATTGTTTTTTATGGGTATTAAATTAAAGTACGTGTTTAATATACACACAGACAAAGAAAAGAAAATTGTGCTGAAAAAAGAAACTTTTTGACGATTTTTTCAAAGAAATCCCGTTGTTTAAAAAGAGTTTAATCCATTGACAGAAGTATGGAAAGGGGGCTATACATAGATTTTTGTCAGCAGACGATTCAGCCAGTTCCAACGCACATGAAACCAACGGCGACTGCTCATCTGCTTTCCGCCGAAACGCAGAATAAAGTCACGGAAACCGTATTTCTTAAAAGGTAACCCGGCTTCAATAAATTCAAAATGAGCATATCCATGCTCACGGGCATACTGCATGGCTCCCCATACGGCAAGAACTCCCGGAAACTGCAGCGGATACGTTTTTCTCATCCCCCCGGAAAAAAGCAAATAGGCATCTTCTCCGGAAAACAGACAGACCGAACCTCCGATAATCTTGTTTTTATAACGAATGATAAAAATCCGTCCGCAATGGGATGAATGCGTCAGCAAAGTAGTGAAGAAACCGATGTCGGGCAAGTAACGATGAATCTTGGGCGAATAATAATGCTTGAGCATACTGAAAAAAGCCTGCACATCTGTTTCTGTACGTGCCACATCAATTACGGCTCCATTCTTCAGTCCCTGATGAATTTGCCGCTTGCGGGAAGTACTCATCCATTTGTCCAACGAATCATGGTGCAAAGAGTTGCGTACCCGAAGCCAGCGTATCGGGAAATATCCGTTTTGCCGGAAATAACGGTAACCAAACAAAGGTTCTTCCAGATTACGAAATTCTAAAAGAAAAGATTTCTCTGCGAACTGCTGCGTAAAGTAGGAAAGCAGTTCCTGAAAAATATGTTCTTTCGGATAAGAAGAAGGAAAGTATTCACCGGTACCGTATGCATAACTCTTTTCGGCAAAACGTAGTAAATTGGTAGAACGGCGAGTGATGCATAGCAGCTTTCCCACAGGAGATTTCCCCTCGTAGGCTACAAGCAAAAGCGGACGAACTCCCCTTGTCTGTTCCAGTACATGAAACAGCTCTGTAGAATGAAAGATGTTTGAACCCGGAAGGGCGGGTACATCCTTAGCATGATAATATGTAGCTAAACGGATGTTCATGTGATGCAAATTTACATTTTTTTATTGAGGATTTAACGGGGAAGCCTTATATTTGTCCAAACAAACTAAATTTTTATGGAAAACTTCAGTGATTTAATCAGAAACCGGCGAAGCATGCGAAAGTTTACGGATGAGGAACTGACACAAGATCAGGTGCTCACATTACTGAAGGCGGCCCTGATGGCTCCGTCTTCCAAACGCTCCAATTGCTGGCAGTTCATCGTCGTAGACGACAAGAACACACTGGAAAAATTATCTTTCTGTAAGGAATCGGGAGCGGCATTCGTAAAAGATGCTGCACTGGCGATTGTAGTGGCTGCCGACCCGCTCGCCAGCGATGTGTGGATTGAAGATGCTTCCATTGCGTCAATCATGATTCAGCTTCAGGCAGAAGATTTGGGACTGGGAAGTTGCTGGGTACAGATAAGAGAAAGGTTTACCGCCAACGGCACACCGGCCAACGAATATATCCATGAACTGTTGGACCTTCCTTTACAGTTGCAAGTGCTGTCCGTCATTGCTGTGGGACACAAGGGGATGGAACGCAAACCTTTTGATGAGTCACACCTGCAATGGGAAAAAGTACATATCAATAAATTTGGAGGGAAATAATGGCAGCAGCATCGGGCAAACACAAAGATACCTATCGGGCTACAGCCGTTTTTCTTGTACTGACAGGACTACTCTACCTGATAGACAAATGGGTCGGATTCGGTCACCTCGGACTGCCGTGGGTGATGCAAAAAGATACGATGTTGCTGTATGCAGCCATTATTTTTCTGTGGTTCAAAAGTGACAAATCGGTAGGACTCATCTTATTAGGTATCTGGCTGATTCAGAATATCGGACTGGTTATCTCTCTGCTGGGACAGATGTCGACTTTCCTCCTGCCCGCCACCTTGCTGGTCATCGGAGTTTTACTTTACTTCTTATCTTCACGCGGATAATGAATAAAAAAGATTTTTCCATTGTATGCATAGGAGCAGGCAATGTAGCCACTCATCTGGCTCAAGCTCTGCAACAAAAGGGATTCCACTTGTCGCAAATTTACAGCCGGACACAGGAATCGGCACAAGCTTTGGCACAGACATTAGGATGTGCGTGGACCACCTGCCTGAAACAGGTAGACGAACACGCTGATTTGTACATCGTATCGGTAAAAGATGCCGTTTTGGAAACAGTCATTTCACAACTTGCCCACTGTAATCCGGATGCTCTGTACCTGCACACTGCCGGAAGTATGCCGATGGAAGTATGGAAGGGAAAGTTCAAAAATTACGGAGTAGCATACCCCATGCAAACTTTCAGCAAACAGCGGGAAGTTAATTTTAAAGAAGTGCCGTTCTTCCTCGAAGCCAATTCGCCGGAGAACTTGTCCCTGCTTCAGGAAATAGCCGGAAGCCTTAGTCCAAAAGTGTACGAAGCCAGTTCGGAACAGCGGAAATACCTGCACATAGCAGCTGTCTTTGCCTGCAACTTTAGCAATCACATGTATGCCATTTGCCAGCATTTGCTTCAGGCACAACACCTTCCTTTTGAGTCTATGCTACCACTGATAGATGAAACCGCCCGAAAGGTACATGAATTATCCCCGGTGGAAGCACAAACCGGTCCGGCAAGGCGTTACGATGAAAATGTAATTAATCGCCACCTGAATATGCTGGAAGAAGAACCTAAGCTGGCAGAAATCTATCGGTTACTGAGCGAACACATCCATTTATATGAAACAACCAATCATTGACCATTTAATTTTTCAGATATGATAAATTACGATTTAACTCAAATAAAAGCGCTGTTTTTCGATGTAGACGGAGTACTGAGCGCCGAAACAATCTTTTTGCATCCCGACGGAGAGCCCATGCGTTCTGTCAATATCAAAGACGGATATGCGTTGCAGCTGGCTGTGAAATGCGGACTGCATGTGGCCATTATCACAGGGGGCAAGACGGAAGCCGTTCGGAAACGCTATGAAGGACTGGGTATAAAGGATGTGTACTTAGGTGCTGCCATAAAAACCCGTGAATACAAGGAACTGTTAGAAAAATATAACCTGAAACCGGAAGAAGTGCTTTACATGGGAGACGATATACCCGATTATGAAGTAATGCAGTTGGTGGGACTCCCCTGTTGTCCGGCAGATGCGGCACCTGAAATCAAGGCCATCAGCAAATACATTTCTCACCGACAGGGAGGATATGGCTGCGGACGCGACGTCATTGAACAAGTTTTAAAAGCACAGGGAAAATGGATGGCCGGACAGGTTGCCTTTGGCTGGTAACCAATAAATATGCAAGAGATGAAACCGTTAGAAAACATACAGCATTATAAAATCGTACTTGCCTCCAATTCTCCTAGACGACGAGAATTGCTGAGCGGACTGATTTTAGAATATACGGTCAGGGTACTTCCGGATATAGATGAAAGCTATCCTGATACGTTGAAAGGAGAAGAAATTCCAATGTACATCTCACGTGAAAAAGCGGAAGCTTATCGTAACTCCATGGCGGAAGACGAGTTAATCATTACAGCCGACACGGTGGTGTGCATCAACGAAAAGGTATTGGGAAAACCCCGGACACTGGAAGAAGCCAAAGAAATGTTACGGGAACTTTCCGGCAAGACACACCAGGTAATTACCGGAGTATGTCTGATGACCCGTGGCCTACAACGTACGTTCTCGGCTACTACTCAAGTGACATTCGACGTACTGACAGAGGATGAAATTGAATTTTATGTAGAAAAATTCCGCCCACTGGACAAAGCTGGGGCATACGGAGTACAAGAATGGATTGGCTTTGTAGGAGTTTCCCGACTGGAAGGCTCCTATTTCAATGTCATGGGGCTTCCAGTACAACGCTTGTATCAGGAACTCAAGAAACTTTAATATGAAAGGGCTGAAAAGGTTTTTCGGCCCTTTACTTTTGCCTGCCACACCAGACTGAAAGAATAGCGTTCGGGAATGGTCTTCAATACTGTATGGGCCAGGTTTTGTTGACGGTCGGCAGTAAACTGGCTGCGAATCCGGAAGAACTCCCGACGGGCATTCCACACAGCTTTGGCATTGGCAAAATCTCCTTTCAAAACCCAGACTGCAGCGGCACAATAATCCAGGAAAGTACGGACACGCATCACAGGCTTTAATTCTTCTTCCGGCAGGTTCTTATACAGCATCAGCAGATTATTTCGGAAATTCAGGAAAGTTTTACGGGGATTTTCCTTTTTCAAGGTAGCCCCTCCCACATGATATACCGTACTTGAAGGAATACAGACAAGCTGATAGTCTCGACTGCGTAAACGCCAGCACAAGTCTATTTCTTCCATGTGTGCAAAGAAACGTCCGTCCAGTCCACCCACATTCCGATATACGTCCAGACGAATCATCAAAGCTGCCCCCGTAGCCCAGAACACAGGAATCACCTCGTCATACTGCCCTTTATCTTCCTCTACACTCTCAAAAACGCGTCCACGACAGAAGGGGTAACCATAACGGTCAATAAAGCCTCCACTTGCTCCGGCATATTCAAACAGGTTCCGGTGACGATACGCACGGATTTTCGGCTGACAGGCCACAGCCTCCGGATGAGTATCCAAATAATCAACCATCGGCTGAAGCCATCCTTCCGTCACTTCTACATCACTGTTGAGCAGGACAACGTATTCCGCATCTATTTTCTGCAAAGCATAGTTGTAGCCATCGGCAAAACCATAATTCTTATCCAGGCGTATCAGGCGGACAGAAGGAAATTCTTTTTCTACCACCTCACACGAAGCATCCGTGGAAGCATTGTCGGCTACATAAATTTCCGTTCCCTCCAAACGCGAACAAGCAATCACTGAGGGCAAGAACTGGCGAAGCATGGCTTCCCCATTCCAATTTAAGATGACTACAGCTGTCTTTATCATAAAATAGTTCCTTTAAGCGACGTTCCGTCTTCATTAAAATCACCCAAACGCACTTTTACCAGATGGTTATCCAGTTTTTCATCGTGCGCCAGTTCCACCCGAATGTAGTTTTTCGTAAAACCGTGCATAGGTGTACCAGCTTTAGATTTCTCCATCAGCACTTCTGCTTCTGCACCAATATGACGGGCATAGAAAGCTTTCGTCTTTTCATCTGAAAGCTCCAGTAAGCGCTGGCTTCTGGCATGCTTCTCCTGAGCAGGAACTACATAATCAATTTTCAAAGCCTGAGTTCCCGGACGTTCTGAGTAACTGAACACATGCAGCTGAGTTACATCCAACCCCTTAATAAACTCATAAGCTTTTTCAAAATATTCAGGAGTCTCTCCGCGAGTACCCACGATGACATCTACTCCAATAAAAGCATCGGGCATCAGAGACTTTATCTTTGCAATCTTGGCTGCAAACAAAGCCGTATCATAACGACGGCGCATCAACTTCAGCACCTCATCGCATCCGGATTGCAAAGGAATATGGAAATGGGGCATAAAACGACGAGATTGAGCTACATATTCAATGATTTCATCCGTCAGAAGATTGGGTTCGATAGAAGAAATACGGTAACGCTCAATGCCTTCTACTTCATCTAAAGCCTTCACTAAATCAAAGAAGTTTTCACCCGTTGACTTTCCAAAATCACCGATATTCACTCCGGTCAGCACAATTTCTTTTCCTCCTTCAGCTGCTGCCTGGCGAGCTTGTGCCACCAAATCTTCTATCTTTCCATTACGGCTTCTTCCTCGTGCAAATGGAATGGTACAATAAGAGCAGAAATAATCACATCCATCCTGTACTTTCAGGAAATAACGGGTACGATCCCCACGAGAACAAGAAGGAGAAAAAGTACGAATATCTTTGGTAGCAGTAACTACAGCCTCTCCATGCGTATGTTTCTGCAAGTTGCCTAAATAATTCATCAACTCACCCTTCTGTTCTGCTCCTAATACCAAATCCACTCCTTCTATATCAGCCACCTGCCCGGGTTTCAGCTGAGCATAGCAGCCGGTTACCACAATAAATGCATCAGGATGCTGACGAGAAAGACGATGAATGGCTTGCCGACATTTTTTATCTGCCATTTCTGTTACCGAACAGGTATTAATCACACAAATATCTGCTTTTTCACCTTTTCTGGCTGTTCGAACTCCTGCTTCCTTTAACGTTTTTCCGATAGAAGAGGTCTCTGCAAAATTAAGCTTACAGCCCAACGTATAATAAACAGCTACTTTATCCTGAAAAATAGTTGTATCAATCATATCTCTTTACAATTTTAGAAGTTTGCAAAGGTACACATTATTCACGATTTCTGAAACGTGTTTCTGAATTTACAACCTCTATTCACTGCTCCTACACATATTTCTTTATCTTTTAAGAAATTTCTCAGAATACGAAGAAAAATTTTATGTTTTGCAACATGTTATAATTCAAGTAAATAGGTTATAAAACATATTTTTTTGAAAAAAAGTGACTAAAAAGAGAACAACGTATTGAAAAAGTCTATATCTTTGCAGCGTTTTAAGAAAACAACATAAGTATTACAGATTTAAAAAGCAAAGAAAATGAAAAAATTAGTATTCTTGTTCGTAGCATTTGCTGCAGTTTCTTTCGCTTCTTGCGGAAACAAAGCAGCTAACAGTGAAGTTGCATCTGATTCAGATTCAGTAGCAGTAGTTGAAGAAGCAGCTCCGGTTGTTGATTCAGCAGCAGTAGTTTGCGATTCAGCTGCAGTTAGCGCTGACTCAGCAGTAGTAGCTGAATAATCTCGAACATCAGAGAGAATTGAAAGTCTGTAAGCTCAGCCTACAGACTTTTTTTATATCCTTTTGCTAACTACTAATACACTATCTTATATTTTTATCACACACTTATTCCTCACCCATACAAACATATTTTATCCCTAGATTTATCTTATTCAAGCAACAGCTCTTTCTTCACCCCGCTTTTCTCACATCATACTTCATTCGCTCCTAACCTTTTACAAACTAAGAGAAAAGAAAGCTCAAAGTCACAGCCACTATAATTAACTCTTCTCCAATTCCATACAAATAAAAAACCCCGAACAGATCATTGTCCATTCGGGGGATTTATTAAAGTATTTACAGATACAAATTAAGCTTCTTCTGCAACTACTTCGAAAGGAATTTCTACAGAAACTTCCTTGTGAAGTTTAACCACAGCTTTGTAGTGTCCAACTTCTTTTACGTTATCTTTAACAACGATGATCTTACGATCGATGTTGTGACCCAACTTAGCCAATTCATCAGCAATCTGAATATTACCTACTGAACCATAGATAACACCTGTTGCACTTACCTTTGTAGCGATAGTCAAAGAAACACCCTTCAATGTTTCTGCAACAGCTTCAGCATCTTTCTTAATCTTCTCCAATTTGTGAGCACGCTGTTTCAATTCTTCAGCCAGCATTTTCTTTGCAGCCGGAGAAGCAATCACAGCTTTACCTGTCGGAATAAGATAGTTACGACCATAACCAGACTTAACGGTTACAATATCATTCTTGTAGCCCAAGTTAACTACGTCTTCTTTCAAAATCAGTTCCATATTCTTATTCCTCCTTTATTATTTCATCATATCAGTTACGAAAGGCAGCAAAGCCAAGTGACGAGCTCTCTTAACAGCCTGCGCAATACGACGCTGGAACTTCAATGAAGTACCTGTAATACGGCGCGGAAGGATTTTACCCTGTTCGTTCAAGAATTTCTTCAAGAATTCGGGATCTTTGTAGTCGATGTACTTAATACCGCTCTTTTTGAAACGGCAGTATTTTTTCTTCTTAACGTCTACTGAGGGCGGAGTTAAATATCTGATTTCTGATTGTTGCTGTGCCATGATTAGTTTTCCTCCTTTTTAGTTGATTTTACATTTCTTCTCTTAGCAGCGTATTCTGCAGCGTACTTATCCATCTTGAAAGTCAAGAAACGGATTACACGTTCGTCACGACGGTAGTTAACTTCCAGCTTCTCGATTACAGACGGTTCTGCTTTGAATTCAATCAGTTGATAGAATCCTGTAGATTTTTTCTGAATTGGGTAAGCCAATTTTTTCAATCCCCAGTTTTCTTCATTGATGATCTCCGCACCTTCTGCAGTAAGGATAGCTTTGAACTTCTCTACCGCTTCCTTCATCTGAACATCAGACAAAACGGGAGTTAAAATGAAAACGGTTTCGTATTGATTCATACTATTCGTTAATTAAATTAATTAATAATGATTTTTTATTTGCGCGGCAAAGGTACGACTTTTCAATTAAGAAACCAAGGATTCTCATATATTTATGCAATAAAGATTCTTAAAAAAGAGAAATTTATCTTCCAAACTCTCCTCTCCCTACTTTATATATAGGTGAAATGTCGTATATTTGCAAAGTTGTTTAAACAATAATTACATGATAGAACAATTCAATTTTGACATTCAGCTGATATTTGCCATTTTAAACGGAAAAGTATCGGCCGCCATTAACAGAAAGCTGAGCCGGAACTTCCGATTAAATGACATGGAAATTACACCGGAGCAATGGACCGTGCTACTCTACCTTTGGGAAAAGGACGGAGTTACCCAGCAAGAGTTATGCAATGCAACCTTTAAAGACAAACCCAGTATGACCCGTCTGATCGACAATATGGAAAAACTGCACCTAGTTATACGTGTATCAGACAAAAAAGACCGTCGGACCAATAAAATTCATCTGACAGAAACTGGTAAAAAATTAGAGGAAAAAGCACGCTTTATAGCCAACAAGACATTAAAAGAAGCTTTGCACGGACTAACATTAGAAGAATTGAGAATTAGTCAAGAAGTACTTCGAAAAATCTTCAATAACACAAAAGACTAAAAAACGGAAGTTTTTTACCTATCTGGCATTTAATAGAAACATAAAAATCATTTCATTTGTCAAGCTTTTATAAAACGACCTACATATATGCTCAAATTTCCGTTTTTTTTCACGAAATAATTTTTCGGATAAAAGAATTATGCTTTAATTTGTAACCATGAATAAATAAACCATAAAAAAAGAAGACACACATGAAAAGCTTATTACAGAATTTAGGAGTGATATTGGTTATCATCGGTGCTGTGATTCTCATTGCAAGCTATGCAACAGGTAATGTGAACAACAACGCAGTATTGGGAGTTTCTTTGTTACTCGTTGTTGCCGGATTGATTTCATATATCATCCTGAACAAAAGAATTACAGATTGATTTTTCAATCAACAGCAATAAAAAAGCCTGAATTAAACATTCAGGCTTTTTTATTGCTCACTTCCGAAAAGTCTTTATTCACCTTCCGGAGTAATCAATTTATATCCCTTTCCGTGAATATTGATAATTTCAATTGAATCATCTTCTTTCAGGTGCTTACGCAATTTTGTAATATATACATCCATGCTTCTTGCATTGAAGTAATTGTCATCAATCCAGATAGTTTTCAGTGCAAAATCTCTCTGAAGAATTTCATTTGCATGTGCACAAAGTAAGCCTAACAATTCAGATTCTTTTGTAGTCAACTTAGTCTGTTTGTCACCAATTGACAAAATCTGTTTCTGAGTATCAAAGGTAAAACGACCAATCTTGTACACTGTACTTTCACGGTTACGTTTTCCACGTACACGACGCAAGATAGCTTCAATACGGAATGTCAGCTCTTCCATACTGAAAGGCTTCGTAATATAATCATCCGCACCAATCTTAAATCCTTCCAGAATATCTTCTTTCAGCGTTTTAGCAGTCAAGAAAATAATAGGAACTTCTGCATTTGCCTGACGAATCTCTTGCGCCAAAGTAAAACCATCTTTTCTAGGCATCATCACGTCAGTTACTACCAAATCATATTTACTCTTCAGAAAAGCCTTGAATCCGACTTCTCCATCTGGGAAAAGATCAGCATTGTAACCTTTTGCCTGCAAATATTCTCTCAAAAGCATGCCAAGATTCTCATCATCTTCGCACAGCAAAATACGCAATTTGTCGTCCATATCTTATTCTTCTTTAAATAATGGTATAGTAATTATAAATTTTGTTCCTACATTCAATTCGCTTTCAGCCCGGATAGAGCCCTTATGATCTGCGATTATTTTTTTCACATAAGCCAAGCCAAGTCCAAAACCTTTCACATCATGCAAGTTTCCGGTATGAACCCGATAGAACTTGTCGAATATCTTTTTCAAATTTTCTTTTTTAATCCCGATACCGTTATCCTCAATAGAAATACATAGTTTCCCACTTTCATTCCACGTACGGATTTTCAATGCAATGTCACGATCCGGACTCTTATACTTAACCGCATTATCCAATAAATTGAATACCACATTGGTGAAATGCATCTCGTCCACAAAAATTACCGGATCCTGTGCATTCAATTCTGCCTCCAGCGTACCATTGTTTTTCTCTACTTTCAAACGGAAGGTATTCACCACTCCATTAATCAACTCATGTGCGTCAATTTCCTTTTTCTTGAGTGTCACACTCTGCCGTTCAAACATAGACATCTGCAATACCTTTTCTACCTGAAAACGCAAACGCTTCGTTTCGTCATTGATAACTCCTGATATATGCTTAAACATTACAGGCGACTTACCTACAGCCGGATCATTCAGCATTTGAGCAGCCAATGATATGGTAGAAATCGGAGTTTTAAACTCATGCGTCATATTATTGATGAAATCATTCTTAATTTCAGTCAACCGTTTTTGACGGAAAATAATATAGATCGTAAAAATGAACGTAATCAACAACACGACTGTAAAGATGATAGACGGAATCATAAACTTCACAGAACTGAATATGTAATTATCCAGTGTGGGGAAGAAAATATTCACAAAGCCCATCTTCGCAGGAGGATCTTTTTCAAAGAGTAAACGAGAGTAGATTTTTTCATCGTCATGCACATAATCCGAACAACGGTACACTTCTTTCCCATCCCGATCTGTCACCGAAAAGTGATAGGGAATATCGATACCATTATTAAATAGTTCTGTTTTCAAAAAATGATCAAGCTGTTTAAAGTTGACTCTTTCTTTCAAAGGCTTGTCACTTGCCGTATAAAGAATATTGTACACTACCTCATCCAGCAATGCACGTTGATATACATAACGTTCTTTAAGGACCTCCTGCAATGCACGTGATGTCTGCGGAATAGTTCTTCCTGTAGAGATGACCACCTTCGGCACATTTGATGGCCGATTCATAATAGTCTTCAACTCAAAAGTTGAGTAAGTAGAACCATCAGGTGCCGTAATCGTATACTGATGATGTTCTACCACATTTTCACCGGCTTCATTCTTTTCCTGGTATTGCCTGGACAACAACGCAGCACGTTCTTGTGCCGCTACATCCTTCTCCAAATATTTTTTTGTTTCAACCAGTTCCAAGTTATGCACAGCCTTTCCCAAACTGCGGTTTACATTCTCTTCAAACTGACTACGCCGCATTTTGACCATCTCCTCAATATAGCTTACCTGCAAATAGAGCAAGCTCAAGAAAGACAGTCCCATTACAACTCCTAATATCCAAATAGTCGATTTTTTCATATGGACAAATTTAACAACCTGACAAATACGACGCTAATAGATTAACAAGCTTTAAATAAGATTTTGTCGTATATTAACCATAAATCAAGTTTTACCTGATAAATTCTTCACTATCTATTATTTTAAGCACCTATACATTACAAAAATAATAGAATTTTAGATTAATAACAAATAAACAGAGGGTTTTGTTTAAGCTAAGTTAAACAAAAAAAAGCCGTGCTTTTTAAGAAACACGGCTTTTTTATCTATAAAAATCACAACTAATATTATGCTTCGTCCTTTTCTTGCTCTTCAAATTCCTTCATCAGCTTGGTCTGTACATCCGTCGGAACCAGTTCATAGCTGGCAAATTTCATAATGAATGAAGCACGACCTCCAGTCAATGAACTCAAAGCTGTAGAGTAATTCGACATTTCTTTCAATGGAACTTTAGCGCTCAACTTTTCATATCCTTTTTCACTGGTCATACCCATAATCATACCGCGACGACCTTGCATGTCACTCATCACGTCACCCAACTTGTCACTCGGAACGAATACTTCCACATCATAAATCGGTTCCAAAATCTTCGGACCTGCATTCTTAAATGCTTCACTAAACGCATGGCGACCAGCCAGCATGAAGGAAATTTCATTCGAATCTACCGGGTGCATCTTACCGTCGTACACAATAACACGTACATCACGTGCATACGAACCAGTCAGCGGTCCTTGTTCCATACGACTCATGATTCCTTTCAAAATAGCCGGCATGAAACGGGCATCAATTGCTCCACCAACTACACTGTTGACAAACACGAGTTTACCACCCCATTCCAAGTCGATTACTTCCGTACCCTTCACGTTCATCTTATACTCCTGACCGTTGAACTTATACACTTCCGGAGCAGGCATACCTTCATAATAAGGTTCTACAATCAAGTGAACTTCACCAAACTGTCCGGCACCCCCCGACTGTTTCTTATGACGATAGTCTGCACGAGCCGACTTAGTAATTGTTTCACGATATGGAATCTTAGGTTCATAGAACTGAATCTGCAACTTTTCGTTGTTTTCCAAACGCCATTTCAATGTACGCAAATGGAATTCTCCCTGACCGTGTACCAGAATCTGACGCAATTCCTTAGACTGTTCTACAATCCAAGTCGGGTCTTCTTCACGCATACGGTTCAATACAGCCATCATCTTTTCTGTGTCGGCTTCATTTACCGGCTTGATAGCTCTCATATACTTCGGATTCGGATATTTAATGAAATTGAATCGGTTCTCACAATCCTTGCCATTCAAGGTATTGCCCGTCTTCACATCTTTCAATTTTACCGTACAGCCAATATCTCCCGCACGCAGTTCATCCACTTTTTCACGGTTGGCACCTGCACATACATAAAGCTGTGCCATACGTTCTTTCGAACCTCTGTCAGCGTTGCTCAAATCATCGCCTTCATGCACTACACCACTCATTACTTTAAAGTACTGTACATCTCCGATATGAGGTTCCACTGCTGTCTTAAAGAAGTAAAGTGAAGTAGGCCCATTCGGATCGGGAGGAACAGGAACACCACGTGTATTATGAACTACCGGCATTTCATCCACGAACGGTACTACATTGCCCAAGAATTCCATCAAGCGGCGCACGCCCATATCTTTACCTGCACATACACAGAATACCGGGAACATACCTCTAGCAGCCAACCCCTTACGAATACCTTCACGCATTTCATCCTCTGTCAACGATTCTGATTCAAAGAATTTCTCCATCAGGCTTTCATCATGTTCAGCCGCAGCTTCCACCAGCGTCTTATGCCATTCCTGCGCTTTTTCCATTTCTTCTGCCGGAATGTCTTCAATGGTTGGAGCACCGCCGTCCGGTCCCCAAGAATATTTCTTCATTAAAAGTACATCAATCAACGAATTGAAGTCTGGTCCTGTACTAAGCGGATACTGAACCGGAACTACTTTAGAACCATAATTCTCTTTCAACTGTTCAAGCACATGGTCAAAATCGCATTTTTCACTATCCAACTGGTTTACCAGGAAAATCACCGGCTTACCCAGCTTTTCAGTATAACGGAAGTGATTCTGTGTACCCACTTCCGGACCATATTGCCCGTTCAGCAACAAGATGGCTGTATCAGTCACATTCAATGCGGTAATGGCAGCTCCCACGAAGTCATCACTTCCCGGACAGTCGATAATATTTAACTTCTTTCCGTTCCATTCTACATGATACACAGTAGAAAATACCGAATATCCGTATTCCTGCTCTACCGGGAAATAATCACTCACCGTATTTTTGGCAGTAATTCTTCCGCGACGTTTTATAATACCACTCTCATAGAGCAAAGCTTCTGTGAGAGTGGTTTTACCTGAGCCATCATTACCGAGAAGGGCAATGTTCTTGATTTCGTTTGTCTGATATACTTTCATGGTATTTCAAGATTTAGTTTAGTAACGAAAGGATATGCTTTTCATATCTCTTATTTTTTAACGAAGCGCAAATTAGAGATTATAATTCAGAAAAACAATAAAAAGTTTCGTGTTACTAAACTATGTTTTCAGACATACAAAATCTGCATTTCTTCTTTCCTCCCATAAATAATCCGTATCTTTACACCCGTAAAACAACTTCTTACAGTAGATTAATTATGGCTGGAATCTATCTTCATATCCCTTTTTGCAAACGACGTTGCATTTACTGCGACTTCTTTTCTACGACAGAAAATGATAAAAAAAATACATATGTACAGGCTCTTTCCAAAGAACTTGAGCTGCGGAAAGCCTATCTGGATGGAGAAATTATTGACACCATCTACTTTGGTGGAGGTACGCCTTCACAATTAGAAGGAAAAGATTTCATTCAGCTTTTTGAAACCATCTATAAGATATATACCGTAAATCCGGAAGCCGAAATTACAATTGAAGCAAATCCCGACGATCTGACACCTGAATACATAGCCATGTTGCGTACCCTCCCGTTTAACCGATTAAGCATGGGCATACAAACCTTCAAGGAAGATACTCTTCATCTGCTTCACCGCCGGCACACGGCTGCTCAGGCTCAACAAGCATACCAACATTGCCGAGAAGCTGGTTTTCAGAATATCAGTATCGACTTGATGTACGGACTGCCTGGAGAAACATTAGAAGATTGGCAGAAAGACCTTCAAACAGCCCTTCAGATGCATCCGGAGCATATTTCAGCCTATCATCTGATTTATGAAGAAGGTACTCCTTTATGGAACTTGAAAGAAGCACATCAAGTGGAAGAAACAGACGAAGATTTAAGTGTCTCCTTATTCAAAGAGTTGATACATACCCTCAAGAATAACGGATATGAACATTATGAAATATCCAATTTCTGCCGCCCGGGATTTCATTCACGCCACAACTCCAGCTATTGGACAGGCAAAAAATACCTAGGCTGCGGTCCTTCTGCCCATTCATACGACGGGACTTCCAGACAATGGAACGTAGCTTCTCTTTCTCAGTATATACAAGGTATTCAAAAAGGAACACCTTATCAGGAAAAGGAAGAGCTTGATCTGTATACGCGCTATAATGACTTTATTATTACACGCCTGCGCACTGCTTACGGTATCCCCACCCATATACTGAAAGAGACATTTGGAGAAACCTTATTCGATTATTGCATGCGCATGGCTTCTCCCCATCTGAAACAAGAATTCCTGACACTCGACAATCACGTCATGAAGCTCACAGAAAAAGGGATATTTATTTCTGATGGAATTATGAGCGACCTGTTATGGGTAGACGATTAGATTATTTAACACTTTTCAGATAGGGGGATATTCATATTTTGGCGTTTTCATTATAAACCCCTAAAAACAACGCATTATGGAAACTCAAAAAGTTATTCTGCCCTTCTTTTACGCATTATTCCATGCTGGTTTCTCGTCAGAAGAAAACTCGTCCCCTATTCTTTCACCACAAAAAGAATCAGCATTACATTCAGAATTAATCCCCATCCCTTCAGAAGAATCTGAAAAGGAATAACCCTACACACATTTTCTCTATCACACATTCACAAAAAAATTCCGGAATGAAAACCAGCTAACCGCTTTATTTCATTCCGGAATTCATTTTATTTTCAGAAGAATGCGCTAACGCCTCTCTTATTTAGCCAGACTGTATACAATGTCCATAATCTGCTTACCGATTTCATCAGCAGCTTCCATTGTAGAAGCTTCTGAGTATACACGAATAATCGGTTCTGTATTACTCTTACGCAGGTGAACCCACTTATCAGGGAAATCAATCTTCACACCATCGATGTCGTTGATTTCTTCATTCTTGTAAAGTTCTTTTACCTTCGCCAAGATAGCATCTACATCTGTTTCCGGAGTCAGGTCGATACGATTCTTCGCAATGAAATAGTTAGGATAAGTAGCACGCAATTCGCTTACTTTCTTTCCTTCGTGTGCCAGATGACTCAAGAACAAAGCAATACCCACCAATGCATCACGTCCGTAGTGAGATTCCGGATAAATCACTCCACCATTACCTTCACCACCGATAACCGCATTAGTAGCTTTCATCTTGGTTACTACATTTACTTCACCCACTGCAGAAGCATTGTATTCCATGCCATATTTGCGAGTGACGTCACGCAACGCACGAGTAGAACTCAAGTTAGAAACTGTATTTCCCGGAGTATGCTTCAATACATAATCAGCTACTGTTACCAGCGTATATTCTTCACCATACATGGCTCCATTTTCACAGATAATAGCCAGACGGTCTACGTCAGGGTCTACCACAAAGGCTACATCACAAGTACCTTTCTTCATCAAACCCATGATGTCACCCAAGTTCTTTTCCAGAGGTTCTGGATTATGCTGGAAGTCGCCAGTCGGTTCGCAATACAACTTTTCCACATGCTGTACGCCCAGCTGCTCCAACAACTGAGGCAGTACTACACCACCTACAGAGTTCACACAATCAATTGCCACGCGGAAATTAGCCTTACGGATAGCTTCTACGTCTACCAGTTTCAACGCCAATACGCTGTCAATATGTTTCTGGTTGTATGTATTATCTTCACGATACTTACCAATATGTTCGATATCTGCAAATTCAAATTCTTCTGCAGCAGCAATACGCAAAACCTCATTACCTTCTGCCGCATTCAGGAATTCACCATGCTCATTCAACAACTTCAAGGCATTCCATTGTCTCGGATTATGGCTGGCTGTCAGAATGATACCACCACATGCACCTTCCATAGTTACTGCAAGTTCTGTAGTCGGAGTAGAAGCCAATCCGATATTTACTACATCGAATCCCATTCCCATCAACGTTCCGCAAACCACATTTTTCACCATCTCACCAGAGATACGCGCATCACGGCCTACTACAATCTTATTTGATTTATTGGTCGTAGTCTTACGAATCAATGTAGCATACGCTGAAGTGAATTTCACGATGTCCAAAGGATTCAATCCTTCGCCGGCATGGCCGCCTATAGTGCCACGAATTCCGGAAATAGATTTAATAAGTGTCATAAATAAAGGTTTTTAATTATTTAGGTTATCTTGTCATGTTATAGGTCAATTCATAAAAACATGGATATACGGACTGAGTAGCCGAAGAAGTACCTTCACTATGCGGCACAATCAATTTCACACGTGCTATTTTCTCTGCATCATTTGTTCTTCCCGGTTTCAGATAACGCAGCGGAATCAACCACCCAGAAGGAACAGCTACTGTTCCATACATGCCATACATACTATAAGAATCATTACGAGTAAACGAAGCCGAATAAGAATCACCGCTAATTGTCAGTTTAAAATCCTCGCCCTTGATTGTATAAGAAGGATTGGCTACGTGAAAATTAGCCAGCAAAGTATCTCCAGCTGTCATACCTAAATCAGTACGCGTCTGGAGTGCCACTTCCACAAAACGGGCTACCATATCATAGGTTCCATCTCCCAACACAGCCTGACCAGGTCCTCGATTATCCACATGCATATAGACTCCACTTTCGTCCAACAACACATATTCATTTTCTTTCGTCGTAGAATCCTGTGCAGCAAAATCAGCCTCAGAAATAACTTTTATGTCATTTTCCAAAATGTACTTATTAATGGCATCTGCCTCCTCTTCTTTCATTTCAGCGTATGTCTTTCCGTTATTACAACTTTGCAGCGCCAGCATTATCAGGGCAGTTACAGCCCACAGCAAATAATTCTTTTTCATCTTAATAAGCATGTTTACACGGGCAAATGTAGTAAAATGTCTATAAAACATCCTTCCTATTTTGTCCAATTATGTCTAATATTGTTCAAGAATAAAAATTTCTCACTAATTTTTCAATAACAAACTCTCATATTTCACCAAGGCCTGCTTAAATAAATCCACAGCCTCATCCATTGTACCATAAAACTCTCCTCCAGAAGCATTCAAATGCCCCCCTCCGTTAAAGAATTCTGTCGCAACCTGATTACATGGGAAAGCCCCAACCGAACGAAGTGAAACCTTAATCATATTCTTTTCCGTATCTTCACGCAAGAATACCGAAAAACAGATTCCCTTCATCTGAAGAGGAATATTCACAAAACCTTCCGTATCTCCTTTCACGTAACGGAATCTGCCCTGCTCTTCCTTTGACAGACAGATTAAAGCCGCACGGAACTGAGGATATACTTGCATTTTTTCATAAAGCACATACCCCATCAAACGAAGACGACCTTCTGAATATGTATTGAATACTTTACGATAAATATCATCCTTATCAATGCCTTTAGACAGCAGTTCACTTATAATGAAATAAATTTCACGGTTATTGGAATTATAAGTAAAACCTCCCGTATCCGTCATCATTCCGGTATAAATACATTCTGCTCCTTCCAATGTAATGTCATCAAAACATCCCAGACGGCATATCAGCCTAAAAATCAATTCTGAAGTAGAAGATATTTCCGGATGTGAAATAGTCACCCTACAGAATGGTTCCGGATTCAAATGATGGTCAATCATGACCTTTCTCCCTTGAGCTGTTCTGACGGCTTCTGCCATCTGGTCAATACGAGACAAGGCATTAAAATCAAGACAACAAATCACGTCTGCCTCTGCAATCAGTTTATCGGCAAACTCAGCATATTTATCATAACGGATAATATCTTTTGCTCCAGGCATCCATCGTAAAAAGTCAGGAAACGCATTAGGCACAATTACATTTACAGTCTTGTCATGTACAGACAAAAAATGATACAAGCCCAACGAAGAACCCAACGCATCCCCGTCAGGAGAAACGTGAGTCACAATCACCACTTTATCAGCCCGTTCAAAATAAGTCTCAACTTTATCAATATGGGCCTGAAGAATTACTTTTGACAACATATTCTTTTTCTTAAACTTACACTTTTGAAAGGAGCAAAAGTACAAATTTATTTTTAGAAACTACAGCACAACAGAATAAGAACCGTGAACAGAAAGGTCTGTATAAGATATTTTAAGTAATTGACATTCCCTTATAAGCTTTTCTCGGAAAGCATCACTCAACGAACTGTCCAAAATAACCTGCCGAATAACAAACAGTTTGTCCAACTGTGAAAGACTCCCTTTAAACCCCTTACAAATGTATGCATATTCTAAAGGAAAACGTGATAAAGATTCACATGTCCTCCATCGACCATCATCCAACACTGCAATATGCACATTTCTGATACATAGCAATCCCGTTTCAGAGCTATGAGTAGAAACACAATCTTTTTTACGGATGTATACTTTCGAACGGAAAAAGTACAACTGTTCCGGAGCTTCACATGTATATTCCACACAAGACACCACTACAAACAGATTGCAAACCATCAGTAAACGAATCCAGTCAGAAGCCTTACGGTGTATACCGGATGCCCAGCATAAATAGAAGCAAATAATTACCACAATCAGCAGACAGGCCTGAGAAAAGGATAAATAAACAGAAGTAATCTGAGACCCGTCCAGTTGCTGAACCCACCGGGTAGATTCATTCAAAACCGATGTACACCATTCCAATAAGGTCATCACCGTACTTCCTACCATAGGTACGGAAGCTACACATAATGCAACCAGCGTCAACATCAGTATTCCACCTGCCAATATAACAACAACCAGATTGACTAGTAGAAAATAAGTCGGAAAACTTCCGAAATAATACAGAATAAAAGGTAGCGTACCTAACTGAGCCGAGATAGATAGGCTGAGTGTGTTCCACACATAACGCAACACACAATTTTTTATGCATAACCAACGTGAAAACAAAGGATAAAACGCCAAAATAGAAAAGACAGCTGTAAACGAGAGTTGAAAACTTATATCAAAAAGAAAAAACGGATTATATATCAACATCAGAAAAGCAGCCAACACCAAGGAATGCATACCCGAAAAACGCTCCTCTGAACAAAATGAAGCAAAAGTATATAAACTATACATTACTACTGCACGTACCACCGACGAACTTAGCCCGGAAATAAAGGCAAAAAGCCATAACAAACAGACTACCAGAAAAGCTAAAATCTTACGCCCATGCTTTAAATAAGTCAACGGATAAAACAACCACAAAAGAATACACGAAAGAATACCCACATGCAGTCCTGATAACGCTAATACATGACTGACCCCAGCTGCACTATACATTGCTTTTAATTCAGGAGTCAAATCCGTTTTCTCCCCAATAGTCAACGCCGATACTACAGCCTGTACGTCCTGATCAAATCCCCAACTCCGATATATATCCACAACCTGTTGTTGACATACCTTTGCCAACTGACTGACAGATAATGAACGAGGTTTTCCCGTACAACGCCAATTCCCGGCATAAGCCAAAGCCGTTCCGCTAATACTCTTTCGTAAAAGATAGTCACCGTAATCGAATCTTGTCAGTTCTTTTTCAGAAAAAGGATACGAAACTTTTGCATAAAAACACACACTATCTCCACAAACCAAAGGTTTTGATAAAGAATCCGGCATCCATGACAAAAGAATATTCCGGTCTATTCTTTTCCAATTTCCGTTTGACAACCGTTGGACATCTACACGCACTTCCGCCCGAAATGTTTTCCCCCTGACTTCCGGCACACTTTCCACTATACCTTTATATATAGCAGGCTCTCCATCCCAATCATATTGCACCGTTTCTCTTTGATGGAGTACCGATATTCCTCCCCATAAGAAAAAAGCCATTCCAGCCATCACTCCAAAGAGCCAGCGCCATCTCCATCGGGAAAACCAAAACACTCCTCCGCAAACAATCACCAGAAGTAACCATATCGCAACCCAATATGGCCATGAAAAATTTTCCGGCCACAATGTGTCGAATAAAAAAATTCCGGTTGCCAGACAAATAGTCAACCGGAACAATGGGTATGCTATTAAAGAATGCAAGGCTCCCAATACTTACTCCACATATTTCAATTGCTGAATAGCTTTAATCATGTCTGGAGAATTAAATACAGAACTGCCGGCCACCAGCACATCTGCTCCAGCGCGCCGCAGAAGAGGGGCATTTTCCTGATTAACACCTCCATCCACCTCAATAAGGGCAGAAGCCCCGTTACGCGTTATCATTTCGCGAAGCTGCGCAATCTTTTTAAATGTATTAGGAATAAATTTCTGGCCACCGAATCCTGGATTGACACTCATCAGCAACACCATATCCACCTCTGTGATAATATCCTCCAATACAGATACCGGAGTAGCCGGATTCAGCGTAACTCCCGCCTTCATTCCAGCTTCCTTAATCTGCTGGATAACGCGATGCAGATGAGGACAAGCTTCATAGTGTACATTCATCATCATGGCTCCCAAATTCTTTACTTCACGAATAAATTTTTCCGGCTGCACAATCATCAGATGCACATCCAACGGCTTCTGACTAATTTCAGCCACATATTTTAATACAGGAAAACCAAATGAAATATTGGGCACAAACACACCATCCATAATGTCCAGATGCAACCAGTCCGCCTCACTTTGATTTATTTTTTCCAAGTCACTCTTCAAATCAGCAAAATTTGCAGAGAGCAAGGAAGGAGCTACCATAATTTTTTCCATCGATTTATTTTAGTTAATCAGATTCTTTTCAACAAAGATAAGCATCTTTTCTAATAAATCAACTATAAAAACTTATTTGGTCACATTGAAGCGTAAGCCTAACTGCAAATTAAAATTAAGAGGGTGTTCTTTTCGTATGGTTTCTACTCCGCTATGGTCATCAAAATAATATGCAATTCCGGGCTCTACATATAATCCCAAACGTGAGGTAAAATTCACTTGCGCTCCGGCTGCTGCAGTCACTGACCACTGAAGCGGATCCACATCCAATGATGTGTTCTCAGACGTACGATTACCTCCATTCGTCACGGTAACAGTTTCCAGCTTACCTGATACACATTTCTCCATTACTCCTCCGGCAGACGCATATACAGAGAGCCAGCTATTTTTCCAAATAGAACGATGCAGTTTTACCGGTATACCCACATAATGCAATTTCTGGGTCTCTTCCACATACGATTTGGAACCGGAATGAATATCTGAAGATAAAAGTGTATAATTTAATCCTGTTTCCAATGCCCAGTCTTTATGAAAATGCCAGGCAACTGTCAGCCCCACCGTGACAGGCATATGGTGTTTCACACTCGTCTGAGGAGTTTGTATCGCATTCTCCAACAAAACCTGACTGTAAGCCAGTCCTCCATTACTTATTGGAGACATATTCAAATCGGAAGAAGTATAATAAGCCGAACGAGCCACAAAACTACCCATTCCATCAAATGTATTCAACGAGCTATAAGGCGTATTGCCTGCTCCAACTCCAACCGAGAATCCAGAAGACTTATCCGACTTATTTTTCAGTGCCATGGCATTACGTTCCATACGTTCACGATCAGCTGCCCGATTTTCTTTCATGCTTCTGCTTCGTTCTGTTGGTGTTCTGGTAACCTCTTGTTCTACATTCACATTCTCTTTCGCCACTTCTTCAGGTTCTTCCTGATCCATTTCCGAAATAGCAGAAACTGGATCTACCTCTTCTTTATTCTCCACAGACTGTATAAGCGGAGTATGAGCTAAGAGAGAGACTGATTTTTCAGAAGATGTTTCTACAAGCTCAGTTTCTGCCATCCGCTCCTCTTGAAGTGGAACATACTCTGGCAAAGGAGTATCCTTCACCTTTACGGCCAGTTCCTGATTACGAAAATCAGCCTGCGGAGAAGACCAGAACCAATATGTCAGTGAAGACACCAGCAGCACCAGCACCGCCGCAGCCACTTGCCAACGTCTCCACAAAGGAATTACCTTCGGAACTTTAGGTTCCTCCAGTTCCTTGGACAACTTATCCCAAAGCCCCTCAGGAAGAGGTTCAGAATAGCCCTCCATCTGGTTACGTAAATTATCTATCCATTCTTTCTCGCTCTTCATTGCCTATAATTTCTTTCTATATTCATTTATTTTCTTTGCCAATAAAGTCTTTGCACGATAAAACTGAGAAGAAGAAGTATGCTCAGTTATTCCCAGCATCTGCGCAATTTCCTTATGACTTTTATCTTCAAACACATATAAGTTGAATACCGTACGATACCCATCGGGAAGTCCAGCAATCATTTTCATCAATTCAGCTTGAGGAATATCACCCACTCCCTCATCATCCTCTTCCGTATCAGGCAACTGCTCCATCAAAACTTCCTGCTGAGCCAGTTGATTGCGTTTTCGCAAATACCCCAACGCTTCATTGACCATCACACGCGAAAGCCAAGCTTTTAAAGAACCTACACCTTGATAAGTAAACTGCCCGATTGATTGGAATATCCGGACAAACCCATCATGTAACACATCCTCTGCAGCCTCCCGGTCCCCGATATAACGAAGACAAATAGCCATCAGCGAACCGCCATACAGCTCGTACAACTCCTTGCGAGCCTGATTATCTGCCAGCTTGCATTTCGACGCTAATTCTTCTTCTGTCATATTCAGCTTATCGTGCTTTGGTTAATAAATGATGAATACACAAAAATACTGCACCTTTTTCTAATTAAAATCGTCATTAAAATGTTTTTAACTAAAAAAGGTGCAGTATCCGAAAATCATTTCATTTATTTACATGAAAAATCCAACTAAATTATGAGATATACAAAATACATCACATACATACTTTTACTTCTACTATACGGACACTTTTCTTCTTGTTCTGTTGAAGAAGAAGACCAACTTCTACTATCCTCAAGCAGTGGCAGCTTTTCCACATTGGGAACTGTGGTAAACACCGAACAACTCACAATAGACTCTGACACTTATGGTGCTTTACTTCCCGTTAACACCCATATCTTTACAGACAACAAAGTGAACATCTTAGGCCAAAGAGTTTTACTAGAAGTCTTATTTCTTGATAAAAATAAACAAAACAATAATTCTGAAGCTAAGAAAGTAGAAATCATCAGCCTTTACAAAGTACTGACAAAAGATGCTGATTGTATAACTCCTGAAGAAACAGTTGAATCAATCAATGATATATTCGGCACAGCCCCGATATGCATTACTTCTTCCAGTATCAGCAAAGAACATCTAAATATCCAATATGAAATTGGAGGAAATAACAGTAACATCAGCCATCGTATCAGTTTACTGGTTCCACAAAATGCCCATCTGGATGAAAATGGATTGCTGCCGGTAGAGTTACGCCATAACCCGGGAGCAGACTTGCAAATCAACTCCTATTGGGGAGTAGTTTCCTTTACGCTTTCCAGCATTCCGCAATATCAGGAGTCTGCTTTCAAGGGTTTCCGCATTCTATATAAAAATAAAGAGGGCGACGATATACATACCGTCACCCTGCACAAATAAATATTGCCATATTCTTTATTCTACAAAGGAATCTTCCACGTGGCGATACCCGCGAAGGAAGTCAGCTACCTCCATTCGTTTCTTCCCCGCCAACTGCAAAGACAGCACTTTGACAAACCCGTCAGTAGAAGCAATCTGGAAATATGTCTTCTTATCGGTTACAATGCTGCCTGGTTTCAGGCTATGTGCAACAAATACTTTCTCCGTTTCAAAAATCTTCAATGCCAACGGAGCAGCATCACCCTGATGCAATTCCGTCCATGCAGCAGGATATGGAGAAAGACCACGTACAAAATCATACACCTTTTTCACTCCGTCCTGCCAGTCTATACGACAGGTTTCCTTAAAGATTTTAGGAGCCGGACGAAGTTCCGTAGCAGCAGCCAACTGTTCCTGTGGAATGGTCTTCACATTTCCTTCCAAAATGGCATCCACTGTCTTCACCACCAGGTCTCCCCCTAAGTGCATCAGCTTGTCGTACACAATCTCCACATTATCCGTATCCGCAATGGGCACACGTACCTGATCAATAATCTCACCCGTATCAATCTCATGCTTCAGAAAGAAAGTGGTAATACCTGTTTCTGTTTCACCATTGATTACCGCCCAGTTGATAGGAGCTGCGCCACGATACTGCGGAAGCAAGGAAGCATGCAGATTGAATGTACCCAAACGCGGCATGTTCCATACCACCTCCGGCAGCATACGGAAAGCTACCACAATCTGCAAGTCCGCTTTCAAGTCTCTCAGCTCGGCCAGGAAATTCTCATCCTTCAGTTTTTCCGGCTGAAGCACCTTCAATCCTTGCGACACGGCATACTGTTTCACCGGGCTCGGCTGAAGCACGCTGCCATGCCGTCCCATCGGCTTGTCGGGCATGGTGATGACTCCCACCACCTGATAACCTCCTTCCACCAGCCGCTTCAAACTCTCCACGGCAAATTCAGGAGTGCCCATATATACAATTCGTAAATCTTTCTTCTCCATATTTCTTTTCGTTGTTTATTCTGCTGAAAAATCCACCATCACCTGACGATAAGTAGAAAGTATGCGCGATTTGGATACAAAACCGATATACTTGTTGTCTTCGTCTACCACCGGCAAGTTCCAGGAGCCCGTCTTATCAAACTTATCCATCACATCTTCCATGGAATCTGTCGTAATAATGCAGGCCTTAGGGGTGACCATAAAATTCTCTACCCGGTATTTGTGATACAATTCCTGACGGAACATAATGTTACGAATGTCGTTCAGTATTACCAGTCCAATCAATTCATTGCGTACATCTACCACCGGGAACAGATTACGGCCAGATTTTGAAATGGCCTTCACCATCTCCGCCAAATCCATATCCGGACGAACCACCTGAAAATCTGTTTCAATGACAGTTTCCATGCTCATCATGGTTAAAGCCGCCTTATCCTTATGGTGCGTAATCAATTCTCCACTCTTCGCCAAACGCATGGAATAGATACTGTGCGGTTCGAACACGATAATAGTAAGGTACGCGCAGACCGACACAATCATCAGCGGCAGGAACAAACCGTATCCACCGGTCAGTTCAGCTATCAGAAAGACTCCGGTCAAAGGGGCATGCATGACGCCCGACATCAATCCCGCCATTCCCATCAGGGCAAAGTTCTTTTCTGGAATGTATGTACCTCCCAACTGGAACTCATTGCACACATAGGAGAACACAAAGCCGGCAATACATCCCAAGAACAAGCTCGGTGCAAAAATACCACCGCAACCGCCACCACCGTTGGTCGCGCTCGATGCGAAGACCTTAAACAAGATAATCAACAGCAAATATACCACCAACAGCTGTGAATTTCCGTAGAAAAGAGAGTTGTTCATTACCGTATCCCACTCCGCACTCGAGCGTCCGTTAAGCAACAGGGAAATGGTGTCATAACCTTCACCATACAACGGCGGGAACAGGAAAATCAATATACTCAACATGGCTCCTCCAATAAGGAACTTCACATATGGATTATTATAACGGCGGAAAATATTCTCAATCCAGTTCATGGAACGGGTAAAATACCAGGCTACCAGTCCGCAGAAAATGCCCAATGCAATGGCGTATGGAATACGCTCCAAAGAGAACGGATAATCCAAATGAAACTGGAACATGGCTTCCGTACCTGTGAGCAAATAAGAAACAGAGGCTGCCGTCACACTGGTAATCAGCAAGGGAAGCAAAGAAGCCATAGTCAAATCAATCATCAGTACCTCCAGCGTAAAGACCACACCGGCAATCGGTGCCTTAAAGATACCCGAAACCGCTCCGGCAGCTCCACATCCTACCAGCAGCATCAGCGTCTTGTGGTCCATACGGAAAATACTGCCCAGATTCGAACCAATGGCAGAACCAGTCAGCACAATCGGTGCCTCGGCACCGACAGATCCACCACAACCGATGGTAATGGCCGAAGCAAATACAGAAGACCATACATTATGTCGCTTAATACGGCTTTGCTTACGCGAGATGGCATACAAAATCTTTGTCACACCATGACTGATGTCGTCACGCACCACTTTTCGAATGAACAATCCGGTCAGGAAGATACCTACCACCGGATACACCAAGTATAACCAGTTTACTCCTGTAGAATCAAAGTTTTCTGTCAGAAACTCCTTGATATATTCTACCAGAAATTTCAACAGACAAGCGGCCAGCGCCGTGCAGATTCCGACTAAAAAGCTTAAAATCAATACAAACTGCTTGTCCTTTATATGTCTTTCCCTCCAACGGAGAAAGCCCTGGAGCAAGCTGTTCTTCTCGTCTATAACTTTCATGAAAGAAAAAATTTATTCTCTAATAATTTTTACCACGCCTCCTTTGCCTAATTTGACAATGCTGGAGGGTTTGGGGTGACCGGTTTCTTCCCGACGGTAATCTACCACATAATCTACTGCCTGCTTGATTTCTTCCGTGATTTCACTGAACACGGCCGGTGCAGGCTGTCCGCTGATATTGGCAGACGTAGATACAATGGCTTTGCGGAAACGGAAGCAAAGTTGTTTGGAAAACTCTTCCGAAGTGACACGAATACCTACACTGCCGTCGGCTGCAATCAGATTCGGAGCTAGGTTTCTCGCTCCATCATAAATAATGGTCAAAGGTTTCGTAGTCATTTCAATCAAGTCCCATGCTACGGAAGGCACATCCTGTACATAAAAATCCACCTTCACCGGACTGTCTACCAGCACCAGCATCGCCTTGCTGTCAGCCCGCTGCTTTATTTCAAAAACGCGTTTCACCGCCTCTTCATTCGTCGCATCACATCCGATTCCCCACACAGTATCCGTCGGGTAAAGAATCACTCCTCCCTTCTGCAATACTTCACAGGCTTTCTTAATCTCATCTTTCATCATATTTCTTTATTTTTTGCTGTCAAAAAAGTCACCAGAACCATTTTACAAACAGCAAAAATACAAATGATTTTTAGGATATCCCAAGAATGTTTTGTTTTTTTGCAGAAAAGCTATCCACTCATTCATGCACACCGAACGAAAAATTATCCACATTGATATGGACGCTTTCTATGCGTCGGTCGAACAGCGCGACCACCCGGAACTACGCGGAAAGCCCATCGCCGTGGGGCATGCAGAGAAACGAGGAGTGGTAGCTGCCGCCAGCTATGAAGCCCGTAAATTTGGCGTACGTTCGGCCATGTCTTCACAGAAAGCGAAAAAACTGTGTCCGCAACTGATTTTCGTGGAGGGACGGATGGAGGTTTACAAAAGTGTGTCTGCACAGATACATGAAATCTTTCACGACTACACTGACCTCATTGAGCCTATCTCGCTGGATGAAGCGTTTTTGGATGTCACGGAAAACAAGAAAGGAATTCCATTGGCGGTGGATATAGCCAAAGAAATCAAGCAACGTATCCGCCAGGAACTTCATTTAGTGGCCTCAGCCGGTGTATCCTACAATAAATTCTTAGCTAAAATCGCCTCCGATTACCGAAAGCCTGACGGACTTTGTACCATTCACCCCGACCAGGCCGATGAGTTTATCCGCCGGCTGCCTATTGAAGCTTTCTGGGGAGTAGGCCCCATTACGGCCAAAAAGATGCACACCTTAGGTATTTATAACGGAGATACCTTGCGTAAATGCTCGTTGGAAATGCTGCAACGACAGTTCGGGAAAAACGGATTAATTTATTTCAACTTTGCCCGTGGCATGGACGACCGTCCGGTAGAAGCTGTACGCATCCGCAAATCTATCGGCTGTGAACATACATTGGAAAAAGACCTTTCGGCAGAAATGTCACTCATCATCGAGTTGTATCATGTGGCACGCGAACTCACCGACCGACTAAAAGCAAAGGATTTTAAAGGGAATACCCTCACCCTGAAAGTGAAGTTCGACGACTTCTCCCAAATCACCCGCAGTGTGAGTGTGGAACGACCGCTTCAACACCTGGACGATATTCTTCCACTGGCCAAACGGCTGCTGAAAGGAGTGGACTACAGTCAGCATCCCATCCGCCTGTTAGGTTTGTCGGTATCCAATCCGAAAGAGGAAGCTGAATTAGCTAATTCAGCCAGCTCCACCCCTGTCCAGCTAAGATTGGAATTTAAAGATTTTTATTATTAAAACCGCTGTCTACATTTAAAGTGTCCTATATATAATAAGGAACACATCAGTAAAGCCCCCGAAAATCCGTATGTAAAAAACGCAAGGACGTTTTATTCCAAACACAAGGACATTTTACTTCAAACGCAAGGGCGTTTAAAAGGAAACACAAAGACGTTTTATCTTAAACACAAAGACATTCTGAATAATATAAAAAGAGCGGTTATGCAATCTCTGCCACCGCTCTTTTTTACTATATGTAATTATTTATATCAATGCGTATGTACAATCTCAGTAGGAGCCATTTCCGCATTACGCTTTTCTGTCTGCGTCACCACATTGCGTGCCAGCTCCATAAAGGCCATACCGGTCATGGAGTTTTCATCGAGGGCCGCAGGTGTTCCCGCATCGCCGCTCTCGCAGATGCTTTGCACGATAGGAATCTGTCCGAGCAACGGCACATTCAACTCTTCAGCCAGGCGTTTGGTACCTTCTTTACCAAACAAATAATACTTGTTTTCCGGAAGTTCCGCCGGAGTAAACCAGGCCATATTTTCCACCAGGCCAAGAATAGGCACGTTTACCTTGTCATTTGTATACATATTAATACCTTTACGTGCATCGGCCAGTGCCACCTGCTGCGGAGTGCTGACAATCACGGCTCCCGTAATGGCCAATGTCTGTAACAAAGTCAGGTGAATATCGCTGGTGCCCGGAGGCGTATCCAATACGAAATAATCCAAATCTCCCCAATTGGCATCTGCCACCAATTGTTTCAAAGCGTTGCTGGCCATACCTCCACGCCAGAGAGTAGCCTGATCTGGGTCTACAAAGAAACCAATAGAGAGCAACTTGATGCCGTATTTCTCTACCGGTACAATCAAATCACGTCCGCCCACTTCTTCTGCATACGGACGGGCGTCTTCTACCTGAAACATCTTCGGAACAGAAGGACCAAAAATATCGGCATCCAACAAACCTACCTTATAGCCCAGCTTAGACAGAGCCACTGCCAAATTGGCGGCCACAGTAGACTTTCCGACTCCTCCCTTTCCAGAAGATACCGCAATCACATTCTTTACCTGCGGTAACATTTTGCCCGGTTCCGGACGAGCAGCTTGTTTGCTTTCAGTAGCAATCGTTACTTCTACCTCTTTCGATACATACGTATGAATTGCGGTTTCGGCCGACTTGACTACCGACTTCATAAACGGATCGGTCGGTTTCTCAAAAATCAACGAGAAACTCACCTTCATACCGTCAATGCGAAGATTGTCGGCCACCATCTCCGCTTCTACAATGTTTTTTCCGTTACCCGGATAACGCACCGTGGCCAGTGCGTCCATAATCAATTTCGGATAAAGTGTCATATCTTTTTTCAGTTTTGAATCATTTGCTTGTTTTCAGTCCGCTGCGCTTGCTCCGGTTATAGCTCCGGTAATCGTCCAGCTCAATCTCCACATCCGGTTCCTGCAATTCACCGTCCTGTGGCAGGTGGAACTGGATGTACTTGATATTCAGTCCGCGGTCCAGCCACTGCTGTTCGTAATAGGTACGGATACTGAGAATATCATCGTCCATACCGGAATGATACAAATCGTCAGTAATAAATTCTACCGGAAAATGATTGGTTTCAATCATGTACTTCGTATAGGTAAACATAAAATTACTGTCCGTTTTTAAATGTATCAGTCCGTCCGGTACCAAGAAACGACGGTAACGGTTCATAAAATAGGTAGATGTCAGTCGCTTAGTCGCTTTTTTCATCTGAGGGTCCGAGAAAGTCAGCCAGATTTCGCTTACCTCTCCCGGGGCAAAGAAACGGTCAATTATCTCAATGTTCGTCCGCAGGAAAGCCGCATTCTTCAATCCTTCATTCAATGCTTCCGTAGCTCCGGTCCACATACGTGCACCTTTTATATCTACTCCAATAAAGTTCTTGTCGGGATAGCGATGTGCCAGCCCCACGGTATATTCTCCACGTCCGCAACCCAATTCGAGCACAATCGGATGGTCATTCTTGAAAAAGTCCCGATTCCAGTTACCTTTCATTTCGAACGGCACATCATCCACCACCGAATACGGATATTCAAACACATGCGGATATTCCGCCATATCTGCGAATTTCGCTAATTTTCCTTTTCCCATATTTTCGTGAAACGTTTCCTTTAATCGATGCAAAGGTAAAGTTTTTCAATGTAATGCACAACTTTGACCAAAATTACCCTCAAAAAGTGGAAACGGAAAAAGGAATTTACGTTAATATAACAAAACTGCAATTATGAAAAGAAACATCTTTTGGACAATACTTTTTTTACTGACGGGTGGATGTACAAATGAAATGATTGAAACCAGCCACCACACATTACACATCAAAGGCAATGAAATAGGGTATTTCAATTCTCATTCACACAGCAGACTCAGTGAAACAAACGAAACATTACCCACAGGAAGCAATATAACCTTTTACAGCCAAGGAGGTATCCATGCCGATGAACTTCTGTTCACCTATAACGGAACTGCCTGGGAAGGAGACACCGACCTGAAATGGGAGGACGCACAACAGCAAGCCATCACAATGTCCTACTATCCTCCTTTGTATCGAAGCCATCAGTCTTTCTATCAGGAAGGTAGTTTATGTGACCAGCTTTACTCCTCAAGCACTACCACATATGGAAATGATATCAATCTATCTTTCCGGCATTTGTTTGCACGTATCATATTCAATGTATCCAATCAACTGAACAGCCTGATTGACCAAATAGAATTTATTCCCTCCCTATCTGTCATAAATATTACTCCTGAAACTGGAGAAATATCCTGCCAGCAATCGGATACACCCATTCTTATGAAAAAAGACGACGGAGGTGCATACGCGTTCCTAATTCCTCCAGCCACTTTATCCATTGCCATACGCATTCATACTACCACAGGAGAAGTGCATGAAACGCAACTGAATGAATACACCTTTGCATCCGGCCACGAATACACGTGCCCCATAAAGCAAAGCGGTGAAAACCCCGGAATTTCCACTGTAGAAGATTTTATCGCCTTCACTCATCTAATCAACGGAGAAAGCTACGAAGACAGAAGTCTGGAAGAATTTGGCGAAAAGACAGGAGAAACCATGACCTATTACCTGCTTAATGACTTGACTTTTACAGCTGAGGAATCAGCGCAAATTCAAATGATTGGAATGTATGGCACAAGCAGCACCTCTCAAAAAAGACTATTCAATGATGTGTTCGACGGACAAGGGCATAGTCTGAATGACTTACAATACACCAACCCGACCAGCGGCTATTATTATTCCGGTCTTTTCAGTGGAATATCCGCCGAAGCAACTATCAAAAATTTAATCATAAATCAGGCTGTATACAATAATCCAGATGATACCAACAAATCATCATTTCTGGCAGGTATCAACAAAGGAAAGATAGAGAACTGCATCATACGCAATTGCCAGATTGAACAAATTGATGAAAAGAACGAATTCGGGAGTATATCTTCCCGTAACGAAGGAAATATCATAAATTGTCATATAGACAACATCAATCTAAAAATCGCGACTAATTATGGTAATGGAATTACACGTTATAATTATGGTGGAAAAATTATGAACTGTGCCGTCAGCAATTGTAACTTCAGCAAAGTACAATTAGGAGGTGGACTTATTTGCAACAGAACCCGAGATGGAGAGATACAGAATTGCTATATCACAGGGAGTGCAAGCAGCACAAGCAAATGTAATGCTATCAGCCTGGTAGCAGAAGAATCCAACATTATTCGTTATTGTTTTTATCCACAAGCATATACAAAGGCTCCTGTTGGCACCAATTATACGAGTTCACCCTCCGATTCTCTCATGAAATACGGGTCTCAGCAATCTATTACAGAAGAGACATTACCCCAAGTTTTAAACCAATGGGTACTAGGCACCGGCTCCCAACTTCATCCCGACCTCTCTTTCTGTCTGTGGGAAAAAGGAGAAAGCCTGCCTGCCATCCTTGTATCCCCATAATTTTTCTAAAAATAAAAAGAAGGTATCTATAAATATTGTATTTTTGCGCCAAATGCAAAAATTGAAACCATGAACAATAAAAAATTTATCATCACCATCATTATATTGGCTGTCATTGTGGCTGCTGTATCATTCTTTGCCGTAAATGAAGCCCGTAAAAACAAAGAAATGAGTCAGCTCTTTGCGGTGGAAAAACAAGAAATGGAAAATGAATACAGCACGTTTGCTACCCAATACGATGAATTGCAGATTCAGATAAATAACGACTCCTTGCGTGAGAAACTGGAAAGCGAGAAATTGAAAACACAGCGCTTGCTGGAAGAGTTGCGCCAGGTGAAAACCAGTGATGCAGCTGAGATTATGCGACTGAAAAAAGAATTGAAAACCGTACGGGCCGTATTGCGAAGCTATGTAATGCAAATAGACTCTCTGAACAAAATCAATGCTGCCTTAATGCAGGAAAATCAGGAAGTAAAAAGTAAATATACAGCTGCCACTGCACAGATTTCCAATCTATCACAAGAGACAAAGAATCTGAACGAAAAAGTTACACTGGCCGCACAACTGGATGCTACCAACATTCAAGTGCAGACACTGAACAAAAGAGGACGCGAAACAGAGCGCGTAAAGAATATCAAGAAAATCGCTATTTCATTTACTATTGTCAAGAATATTACTGCACAAACAGGTAACAAGACCCTCTATATTCGTATTGCCAAACCGGATAACGAGATACTAACCAAGAATCCGGGCAACCAGTTTAAGTTTGAAGACCGTAATATCAGCTATTCTATTAAGAAATACATTGAATATACGGGTGAAGAACAGAGTGTCACTGTATACTGGGATGTAGAAGAATTCCTGCCAGCCGGCACATACCATATCTATATATTTGCCGACGGCAATATGATTGGCCAGGGTTCATTCCGCATGAAATAATTTTTAAGCACATGAAAAAGCACATCGGTCACCTGATATACAGCTGCCTTACACTTATGGGGCTGCTATCTTCCTGCGGAGAAGACCGCTCGGGAGAATATTATGCCTTGATTGCTACCAAGACATGGATTTACGAGGTGATGCAGGAAAACTATCTTTTCTATGAAGATATTCCGGCAGAGGAAAAACTGGATTTCTTTAAAAAACCGGCTGAATTTTTAACTTCAGCCGCCTCTTCCAAAGATCAGAAAAACGGGTATGTGTTTTCTCATGTAGATTCTGTACTTACTACCTCACGTGCAACCAGCACCTATCCTTGCTTTGGCTTTGAAGCAGCTTTGGTACGTACTGATGGAGGAACAAATGCGTTGAGAGTATTATACACACAGCCTAACTCGCCAGCAGAAGAAGCCGGATTGAAACGGGGTGACTGGATTATTGCTGTCGACAACCAAAAAGTATCTACAAGTGATTATTCTACTTATATTACCCGACCTACAAAAGCTTACAGTTTTACACTAGGAAAATATAATCCTTATCCGGAAGATGTGGATGACCCGGAATTCAACTACATAGAATTCGATACGCTAGGGGTAGTCCAAATGCCTGAGCCTCGTTATGTAGAAGAGCAGGATGTACTTAAATATGGCATTATTTCTGCAGGTACACGAAAAGCTTTTTACTTGTTATATAACGAATTCGGAGAAAGCACTGATGCTCTTAAGGAAGTTTTTTCACAATTGAACGGACAGCAGTTTGACGATATAATCCTGGATTTGCGTTATAACCCGGGAGGATACGTAAACACATCTCATCAGCTTTGCTCAGCTTTGGCTCCAGCTACGGCAATAGGACAGCCTTTCCTAAATATGATTTACAACGATAAAATCAACAAAACAGAGACTCTGAACTTTGAGTCCAGTTCATTGACGGGAGGGACAAGTATCTCTTATCAAAATCTATATGTTCTCACATCTGGAAATACGGCTTCAGCCTCTGAAATTGTCATCAATTGCCTGAAGCCTTATATGGAAGGCCGCCTGTATCAGGTAGGAACAGCAACTTACGGAAAGAATGTGGCCCAGCAATTATTTACCAATGCGGAAGCTCCAGGCATAGAGTTGTGGCTCACTACTACCTACTTGAGCAATTCACAAGGATATTATGACTATTTTACAAACGGCCTGTTACCGGATTACGAAATAGAAGAAAACTATGGAGGTGAATTAGGTGATTTCGGCTCAGCCGAAGATCAACTTCTGCAACCGGTACTCTATAAAATGGCCAACGGAAGTTTCCCGGTAATTACCAATCCAGACGAATCAGAGGATGCCACGACTTTAAGCCGTAGCCGGACTTCCAAGCATGTACAATTGCTAGTTGACCCCATTGCCCAGAAACCTCATTACAATCGCATAAAAAAGTAAAAGTAACCGATAAGACACACACTAAGAAAAATTAAATTTATTACTGATTCTTTTCAACAAAACGCTTTGACTATTTGTTCTAATGTCATACATTTGCAATGTTGCATAAGCAACCAAATAAAAAGTCAGCATCAGTAATGAAAAAAATTACAAGTTTACTCTTACTGCTTGGCGCAACTCTCAGCAGTTATGCCCAACAAGTACTTACTCTGGACAGTTGCCGGGCACTCGCTCTGGCCAACAACAAGGAGCTGCGAATTTCACAAGAAAAAGTTAATGCCGCCCACTATGAGAAGAAGGCTGCATTCACTAATTATCTGCCCAAGATTGATCTTACGGGGGGATATATGCGCACGCAAAAAGAAATATCCCTTCTCAGTGACGCACAGAAGCAAAGCATCGGCAACATGGGTACCAACTTAGGTAACCAGTTGCAACAAGGTATGCAGTCGGCTGAGTTCCAGGCTGCCATGCAACAACTTGCAGCTGCTAATCCCGGACTGGCTGCCGGCTTGCAGGGATTGCTACCTGGTGCCATAGCGGGATTAACGGATGGCCTGAACGCCGTAGGACAAGGTCTGGTGGATGCATTCCGTACAGATACCCGAAACATGACGGTGGGAGCTGCGACCCTCACCCAGCCTCTCTTTATGGGCGGAAAAATCATAGCTTACAACAAGATTACCAAATATGCAGAGCGCCTGGCTGAATCACAGCACGCCACAGGCATGCAAGACCTTATCCTACAGACAGACCAAATTTACTGGCAAATCATCTCACTCGTCAATAAGAAAAAACTGGCAGAGAATTTTTTAGAGCTGGTACAGAAACTGGATTCGGACGTAGACAAGATGATAAAAGAAGGAGTGGCTACTAAAGCCGACGGATTAAGCGTTAAAGTAAAGGTAAACGAAGCCGAAATGATGCTTACTCAGGTAGACAACGGCTTGAACCTCTCAAAAATGCTTTTGTGCCAGCTCTGTGGTCTTCCATTGGAAACCGACTTCCAACTGGCCGATGAAAGCATGAAAGACTTACCCCTTCCTAACACCTATACGGAAGCGAACGTCAGCACAGCTCTCAGTAACCGTGAAGAACTGAAGAGTCTGGAATTAGCATCGGAAATCTATCGCCAGAAAGTAAACGTAGTCCGCGCGGACTTCCTTCCTTCTGTGGCATTGACCGCCAATTATCTGGTGACCAACCCATCGCTCGTCAACGGATTTGAAAATAAATTCCGTGGCATGTGGGCTGCCGGAGTAGTAGTAAAAATTCCTGTATTCCACTGGGGAGAAGGTATTTATAAGGTAAAAGCCGCAAAGGCAGAAGCCAACATCGCCCGCTACAAACTGGAAGATATCAAAGAAAAAGTGGAACTTCAGGTGACACAGAACTCCTATAAAGTAAATGAATCGACCAAGAAATTAGCTTTAGCCGAAAAAAACATGGAGAAAGCGGAAGAGAACCTGCGCTATGCCAATTTAGGATTTAAGGAAGGAGTCATTCCAACCAGCAATGTGCTGGAAGCACAAACTGCTTGGTTCTCAGCACAAGCCGGAAAAATAGACGCACAGATAGACGTCAAAATGAGTGAACTTTATTTGAACAAATCAATGGGAATTTTAAAATAATACAGATATATGGAAAAGACTCAACGCAACAATATCATGCTGGCTTTCTTTACATTGTTAGCCGTAATCGTTATCGTCAGCATCATCGGATTCTTCACATTAGGAAAAGGTCCTGAAATCATACAAGGCCAGGCTGAAGCCACAGAATACAGGGTATCGAGCAAGGTACCGGGACGTATCCTGAAATTCTTTGTCAGCGAAGGAGATAAAGTGAAAGCGGGTGATACACTGGCTATTCTAGAGGCTCCAGACGTGATGGCTAAATTGTCACAAGCACAAGCTGCCGAGCAGGCTGCACAGGCACTGAACGAGAAGGCCCTGAGAGGTACAAGAAGTGAACAGCTGCAAGCTGCATACGAAATGTGGCAGAAAGCCAAAGCGGGACTGGAGATTGCCGAAAAATCATACAACCGTGTGAACCGCTTATACGAAGAAGGGGTGATGACCGCACAGAAAAGAGATGAAGCAAAAGCGCAATACGATGCCATGAAGGCGACCGAACGTGCCGCCAATGCACAATACACAATGGCCAAGAATGGTGCACAGCGTGAAGACAAGGCCATGGCTGCTGCACAGGTAGAACGTGCGAAAGGAGCTGTAGCCGAAGTTTCTTCTTACGTATCGGAAACTTACCTGGTGGCTGCAGCCGATGGAGAAGTAGCTGAAATTTTCCCGAAAGTAGGTGAACTGGTTGGTACAGGCGCTCCCATCATGAACGTAGCCCAACTGGATGACATGTGGGTGACATTCAACGTACGTGAGGATTTTCTGAAAGATTTCACCGTAGGAAGCAAGATTAAAGCCTACGTTCCTGCTCTGGAAAAGGAAGCTGAATTTCAGGTAACAGTCATGAAGGACTTAGGTACGTATGCCGCATGGAAAGCAACCAAGACCACCGGTCAGTTTGACCTGAAGACTTTTGAAGTAAAGGCAAAACCCGTGCAGCCTGTAGAAAACTTACGTCCGGGTATGTCTGCTATCATTGAAAAATAAATTCACATGTCGACAACCACCTATCAATGTTACCTGAAAGTGATGCGAAGAGAAATTCTCCGCATTGCAACCAAGCCGATGTACCTGTTCTGCATGGTCATCGCTCCATTGTTCTGTTTCCTGTTTTTCACCACCCTGATGGAAAACGGGCTGCCGACCAATCTGCCTGCAGGAGTGGTGGACCTCGACAACACCGCCACGACACGCAACATTATCCGTAATCTGGATGCGTTTCAGCAGACCCAGATTGTAGCTCATTACCCAAGTGTAACAGAAGCAAGGCAGGCCGTACAGCGCGGAGAGATTTATTCATTCTATTACATCCCAAAAGGAACGACCGAAGAAGCCCTTGCCAGCAGACAGCCGAAAGTGTCCTTCTATGTCAACTATTCTTACCTGATAGCAGGTTCCTTGCTCTACAAGGACCAGAGAACCATGTCGGAGTTAGCCTCTGCAGCCGTGGGACAAGCAACCCTATTAGCCAAAGGAGCCACCGAAGACCAGGCACTTGCCTTCCTGCAACCGGTAGTCATTTCTACCCATGCACTGAACAACCCCTGGCTGAACTACTCGGTGTACCTGTGTAATACCCTGTTTCCGGGTATCCTGATGCTGCTTATTTTCCTGACTACCGTATATACCATCGGAACAGAATTAAAAGAAAAGACTTCAAAGGAACTGATGCAACTGGCCGATAACTCCATTGTGACGGCACTGGTGGGAAAATTGATTCCTCAAACCGTTACGTTCTTTATCATGGCTACGTTCTATAACGTGTACTTATACGGATTTCTGCACTATCCGTGTCATAGCGGGATTTTCCCGATGCTGTTAGCCGGACTGCTGCTGGTGCTTGCCTCACAAGCATTCGGTGTATTCCTTTTCGGCTTGTTCGGTTCACTCCGTCTGGCATTGAGTGCTGCTTCTCTGTGGGGAGTCATTTCATTCTCCATCTCGGGATTCACTTTCCCGGTCATGGCGATGCACCCTACACTGCAGGCTTTGTCCGTATTGTTCCCCTTGCGGCATTACTTCCTGCTCTACGTGAATCTGGCCTTAAACGGTTATCCGGTCATTTATGCCTGGCATGCCGTTACCGCCCTGCTGCTGTTCATGCTCCTGCCTTTCTTCTTCCTAAAAAGAATACGCACGGCCATGCTGCATTATGTCTATATTCCTTAACCCTTTGCGTTCATGAAAAAAGAATCGTTAAAACAAACCATACAACAAGGCTTTGCAGGTCTCTTCCATATATGCAAGCAGGAACTGAAAGCCGTTTTCAAAGACCAGGGCGTACTTATTTTCTTCTTGCTTGTCCCGCTGGCCTACCCGCTGGTATATGCCTTTATTTATACCAATGAGGTGGTACGCGAAGTGCCTGTAGCGGTAATAAACAACAGCAACACGGCACTCAGCCGCCAGTTTATCCGTACGGTTGATGCAAGCGCCGACGTGCATATCCAGTCGCATTGTGCGGATATGGAAGAAGGGAAAAACCTGTTGAAAGAAACAAGGGTATATGGCATTCTCTATATTCCGGAAAGTTTCAGCAAAGACATCGCTTCCGGCAAACAGACTACAGTCAGTATTTACTGTGATATGAGTGGTATGCTATACTACAAAGCACTGGTATTGGCAAGTACCAACGCCTCACTCACCTTAAATAAAAAAATCCAGATACAACGGATGGGAAATACAACGGAACGGCAGGATGAGGTCAGTACGGCTCCCATCGAATACGAAGACATATCGCTATTCAACCCGCAAGACGGATTTGCCAGCTTCCTGATTCCGGCTGTACTTATCCTGATTATACAGCAAACGTTATTGTTAGGTATCGGGCTCTCAGCAGGAACAGCCCGCGAGACCAACCGCTTCAAAGACTTGGTCCCTATCAGCCGGCAGTATCAGGGTACGCTCCGCATTGTAGGCGGAAAGTCATTGGCCTATTTCCTGATTTATGCATTAGTAGCTGCGTATGTGCTCTGCCTTGTACCACAACTGTTTGATTTGGTACAAATTGCACAGCCGATGACCCTACTGGCTTTTGTGGTGCCTTACATCTTAGCATGTATTTTCTTTGCGATGACCTGCTCCATCTTTATACACCACAGAGAGTCGTGTCTGATGATTTATGTCTTTACCTCCGTGCCGCTCCTGTTTATCTCCGGAATCTCCTGGCCGGGAGCTGCCGTGCCTACGTTCTGGAAAGTATTCTCCTGGATATTCCCATCTACGTTTGGTATCAACGGGTTTGTAAGAATCAACAACATGGGCGCAACTCTTCCGGAAGTGTTAGTCGAATATCAGGCACTTTGGATACAAGCTATCGTATATTTCTTCACAACCTGCATCGTCTACCGGCGACAAATCATATTGAGCCGCCGACATGCCATGGAGCGCCTGCGTATGTTCAGGCTACGAAAACTGGTTGCAAAGACATCCAAATAACCAAACTTTATTCCTATTATCCGGCTTCGTAAATTTTACCAAGCCGGATAATTTATCTTTATTAACACCTGAACAAGAGTGAATACCCCAGAATACTCGTAGCTTTGCGAATATTTATAAACAAGCTTATGAAACACTTTATTTATATATTCGCCGGGCTGATATGTTGCCTGATTACATTGACTCAGGTGGGGGCTTCTCCATTGGAAAACAAGAAACAGCGTTTCCGGATTACCGTACTAAATACCGGAGGAGAGCCGCAACAAGGTGTCATTCTGAAAGTGGCAGGCTACAGCAGTGAGTATATCAGTGACGAACAAGGTCTCATCGATTTCGAACAATTCACTGACAACAATTACGTTCGTACTGCCAATTTCTACTTCCCGACAGATAAGAACAGAACAATCAAATCTTTACGACTGGACGAAGCAGCACAAGATACAATCATCCGCATAGACCGTCCGGAAGATTTGGCACGCTTCAAGCAAAGCGGTAAGACTTTACTGGTAAACGGCGTGCTGAAAGAAGGAGGCAAACCTGTTCCTCATGCAGAAATCAGCATCCAAGGTACAGGAAAACGAACTTTCTCTAATGCACAGGGCGAATTCAGCATTGAAGCGGATTACAGTCATCTGATCATGATAAGGGCAGAACGTATGGAAAACAAATATCTTGACATCGAGTCTTTCTTACAGAACCCTAACCAGCCGTTGGAAATACGAATGACAAAGAAAGGAGCTGACCGGGTGTATCACGTAGTAGAGAAGATGCCGGAGTATCCCGGAGGCATGAAAGCCTTCTTCAACTATATCAGAAGAAAAGCGCATACCACGGAACTGGCCGAGGAAACTCAGAAAGAGGGTGCGGTCATGATTCAATTCATTGTAGAAAAAGACGGTAGTATCACTTCTCCCAGCATTGTAAGAGGGCTGGACGCACGTCTGGATACGGCCGCTTTGGATGCCATCATAGTGATGCCCGACTGGATTCCAGCACAGGAACACGGAGTTAACGTACGCTGTAAATATTCTGTTCCGGTTCCTTTCAAGAAGCCGAAACCAGCTCCTCCTGTTACTCCGAAACCCGCTCCTGAAATAAAGAAAGACAGTATCGCGGTACTTTCAGTTCCAGCTGACTCTCTTGCGCAGGATACGATTCTTCAGGTTATCCCTATGCCATCTGCAGACTCACTGGTCACAGATACACTGATCACGGATACAACTCTTGTAGTCTCTGCTGACAGCACAGCCATACAAAAAGAAACAGTTGCACCATTGTCTACTTCTGAAGCCACAGAAGTCAAACCGAAAAAACGGAACTTCATCGTTCGTTTCTTCCGCTGGCTGTTCGGTATAAAAGACAAGGAAAATACGCCCGCAGAGCCCAAAGAAGAAAAAACATCCGAAGTTGTACCGGAAGAAGGAATTCAGAAAGAAGAATAAATGTAAAACTTAAATAACACAGTCATGAAAAAACTTTTTGTACTTTTTTATGCGCTAATGTGCCTGGTTAGTCTGCAAGCACAAAAGGTAACATTACAGGATGTAGCCAATGGTACCTATCGCGCACAAAGTATACAGGGATTAAAACCAATGCTGGACGGTGAACATTACACCCAGATCAGCAAGGACCACAAACGAATTGTCAAATACTCTTTTAAGACCGGTAAGGAGGTAGCCACCATCTTTGACGTAGCCACTGCCCGCAACCACAAGCTGAAAAGTTTCGATGACTATATCATGTCACCGGACGAAAGCCTGATATTGATTCAAACGGAGACCAAACCGATTTACCGTCGTTCATTCACAGCTGTATATTATATATACAACGTGAGAAACCGTACACTTGAACCTTTGTCAAACAACGGTCCGCAACAAGTTCCTTTGTTCTCACCCGACAGTCACCAGATTGCATTTGTGCGCAACAATAACATTTACCTTATCAAACTGCTTTTCGGTAACAGCGAATCACAAGTAACGAAAGACGGAGAGTACAACAAGGTGCTCAACGGTATTCCTGACTGGGTATATGAAGAAGAATTCAGCTATAACCGCGCCTTCGATTTTAGTGCAGACAGTAAAATGATTGCATACGTCCGCTTCGATGAAAGCCAGGTTCCCATGTACTCTTTCCCTTGGTATAAGGGTATGGCTCCGGAAAAAACTGAATATACCACTTATCCGGGAAGCTATAACTACAAATATCCCAAAGCAGGAGTTGTAAACTCAAAGGTTAGCGTACATTCTTTTGACATCAAAAGTCGTGTAACCCGTAAAATGGAACTTCCTGTGGATTCTGACGGCTATGTACCTCGCATCAAGTTTACTGATGACCCAGAAAAGCTAGCCATCATGACATTAAATCGCCACCAAAACCGCTTCGACCTTTATATGGCCAACCCACGCAGTGCTATCTGCAAAGTGGCCATCCGCGACGAGGCTGAACAATACATCAAAGAACAAGCTTACTCAGACATCACTTTCTATCCTGAACACATTGTGATGATGAGTGAACGAGACGGATACAACCACCTTTACTTATACACCATTGGAGGAAACCTGGTGAAACAAATCACAAAAGGAGAATTTGAGGTAAAAGATTTCCTGGGATGGGACCAGAAAGCAAATGTTTTCTATTACACCAGCAACGAAGGAAGCCCCTTGCGCACTGCGGTGTACAAGATTGACGGAAAGGGTAAAAAGACCAAACTTTCTACACGTACCGGAACAAACAGTGCGTTGTTCAGCAAAAACCTGAACTATTACATCAACACGTATTCTAGTGCACAGACTCCTACCCTTATTACGCTGAACAACAACAAGGGTCAGGAAATGGCTACACTGCTTGACAACAAAGAACTGAAAAGCAAAACAGCTCAGCTGAACATGCCGACAAAAGAGTTTTTCTCTTTCAAGACCAGCGAAGGAGTAGAACTGAACGGTTGGATGATGAAACCGGCCAACTTCAATCCTTCCAAGAAATATCCGGTAATCATGCACCAATATAGTGGTCCCGGCTCTCAGCAGGTACTCGACAAGTGGAGTATCGGAAGCTTCGGCGACGGAGGTATGTTTGAAGCCGTAATGTGCGACAAAGGCTATATCATGGTCTGCGTGGACGGACGTGGTACTGGAGGCAGAGGAGTTGCATTCGAAAAATGTACTTACCTTTCTATCGGCGTGAAAGAAGCTACCGACCAGGCTGCAGCAGCTAAATACCTCTCTACTCTGCCTTACGTAGATGGAAGCCGTATTGGTATCTGGGGCTGGAGCTATGGAGGATACAACACGCTGATGTCAATGAGTGAAGGTTCTGGTGCATTCAAGGCCGGAGTTGCCATTGCTGCCCCGACAGACTGGAGATTCTATGACTCAGTCTATACCGAACGTTTCATGCGTACACCGAAAGAAAATGGTGACGGTTACCAGGCTTCTTCTGCCATTAACCGTGCATCCAAGCTGAAAGGAAAACTGTTACTCATCCATGGAAGTGCAGACGACAATGTACACCTGCAGAATTTCATGGAGTACAGTGAAGCACTTGTACAGGCAAACATCCAGTTTGACACACAGATTTATACCAACCGTAATCACAGTATCTTCGGAGGAAATACCCGCAACCACCTGATGAACAGAGTGGCTAATTTCTTCCTGCAGAATTTATAATAATTCATTTTATCAGATGACACCAGTAACAAGAAGCTGGTGTCATCTGCTTTTCTTTGTTCTTTTATCTTATCACTATGACACATATCAGAAAGCCTGAATGGCTAAAAATCCAGATTGGCACCAATGCCCGATACACAGAAACCAAACGCATTGTAGATACTCATAAACTTCATACCATCTGCAGCAGTGGACGCTGTCCCAACTTAGGTGAGTGTTGGGGAAAAGGAACCGCCACCTTCATGATTGGAGGAGCCATCTGTACCCGTTCCTGCAAGTTCTGTAATACGCAAACCGGAAGACCTCTCCCATTGGACCCGGAGGAGCCGCTCAGAGTGGCTCAGTCCATCCAGCTCATGAAGCTTGACCATGCTGTCATCACCTCCGTCGACCGGGACGATTTAAAGGATTTAGGTGCCTCACACTGGGCAGCTACCCTGATGGCCATCCGAAAATTATGCCCTGACACCACCATAGAGGCGCTCATTCCCGATTTTCAAGGACACAGCGAATTACTGCAACAGGTCATTAAAACACGTCCCGATATTCTTTCACACAACCTGGAAACCGTCCGACGTCTCAGCCCACAGGTCAGAAGTGTAGCAGACTATGATACTAGTCTGAAAGTTATCCGCCAAATTGCAGAGAATGGACTAAAATCCAAATCAGGTATCATGGTCGGACTAGGAGAAACGGCAGAAGAAGTAGAAGAAACGATGGATGACCTGCTACAAAACGGCTGCCAGATACTGACCATCGGACAATACCTTCAACCAACCGCCAAACACTATCCTGTAGCAGAATACATACATCCAGATCAATTCAAAAAATTCAAAGAAATAGGTGAAACCAAAGGATTTGAAATTGTAGAAAGCGGTCCATTAGTCCGCTCCTCTTATCATGCTGAAAAACATCTACGCAAATGATGAACAATTTACTTTTTTCGATTGTTCAAAATTTATCAACAGATGCTTTTCAACTATGAATCTATTGCTTAAATATAAGGACAAGATTGTATCGTTTGGTTTACTTCCTATCATTATCACACTGATAGGTATTCATTTTTTCCCAACAACAGCAACGCTGGGAACAGGGCTGGCTATCAGCATTGCTGGTTTACTTTATGATGTATTGCGACTAAAAGGACTTAATTTCTTCTTGTTACAAGGAACTATAGGTATTGGTATTTGCTTTTTATTAAGACTGTTCACCGGATATGACTATATTCCGAAGAACAGTCTGACTCCTTCATTAGAATTCATGTTGCTGATATGTGCCTTCATACATGTCACAGCTCCGGAAATTTATCGGAATTTTTTAAGAAAGTTCCACCTGAATTTTACTTCCTCCTATTTATTGGAAGCAAAAATAATCGTGATTTTTTCCAGTATCCACTTAATTGTTTTATTCTTCCTCTACAACAAGCTGATACCTTTTTCGCCTGAGAATAACTTTGGAATTATTTATTTGATTCCCACATTAATCTATGTAATCTGTTTGGTTGTCAACATAATAGGAATACAAGTTGCTGCAGCAAACTCACCTCAGGAGCAGCATGTTATCCGAATTATTCCAATTTGTAATGGAAAAATCTATCTAGCTCCACATAGCGAAAATAAATCCATTTGGGATGCCCCTATTGCGTCTTTATTTGAAGGACCACTAAGAAAAAGTCAACGCTATGCCAAACATCTGGTCAAAAAACATCAACAAAATCTTCTAAGAAGTTTATATACGAAGAAAAAGTCTCTCCCCAGACTTATTCTGAGTTACAGAGCGCAAGGTATAGCTCCTGCTTTCACACAGTTATATATACTTCCTGTCAGCCATGAAGATGAATTCAAACTCACAGAAGGATGCTTCTTTACTTGTGAAGAAATCAAGCAAAATCCAGAAAAATTCAGCAATGAACTGAGAATAGAATGCGAACGCCTACAGATGGTTGCCCAGGTATGGAAAGAATTCAAATAAATTTTATTTGTAAATCAAGAAAATACAAGGAATCTTATTCAGTTCCGGCAACTTTCCCTTCCATTCCTTCACTGTTTTCGTCTGAATAAATTCTCCTTCACAAGTAATATTGGCAGCAATGCATAACTTAGTCTGGGGACGACAAGTTTTCAAGATATCTTCCAACATCTTGTGATTACGATAAGGAGTTTCAATGAATAGCTGAGTCTGATTTTCAGAATAAACACGTCCCTCTAATTCTTTTAAACGACGCATACGCTCAGCAGGCTCTATTGGCAAATACCCATGAAAGGCAAAACTCTGTCCATTGAATCCAGACCCCATCACAGACAGAATAATCGAGGAAGGACCGACAAGAGGAACCACCTTTAATCCCCGTCGCTGAGCAATAGCCACTACATCTGCTCCCGGATCAGCTACAGCCGGGCAACCCGCCTCAGAGATAACTCCCATGGAATGTCCTTCTGCAAGCGGAGACAGATAACCAGATATAGCCTCTGGAGAAGTATGTTTATTTAAAGGATAGAAAGTAAGCTCATCAATACAGATAGATGCATCTACTTTTTTTAGAAAACGGCGGGCTGAACGTACATCCTCTACAATAAAATGTTTTATATTGACAATCACCTCCCGATTATAAGCAGGTAAAACCTTCTCGATAGACGTATCACCTAAAGTGACCGGTAACAAATACAACGCAACTTCCATAAGGAATCCTTTAAGTCAATCAGTTTAATTCTTTTATCATTTCTGCATAATCCGTTCTCTCTAGCAAACGCTTTATAGACAGCTCCGGATGCTTTTTCATATATCGATCTATCACCTTCATACCCAACCATATTCCCAAGAACGGAGGAGTCTTTTCACCATTAAATAAAAGTCGCGTATTAGAAGATATATAAGAACGGATTACCATAGGATCGGTAGTTTCCATATAATGATTCAGCTTCATTTCTTTCCACAGCTCTTCTTCATGCTGCTCACACCATTTGATTTCCTCTTTGGTGTAACCTAAAGCTGTTTTTCCACTTCTATCTCCTTCAAGCACATTCTCCACTGTCCAGGCTATTTTTCCTCGATACAATAGAATGTCCATTAAAGAACGGTGACCTTCCAGCCACAGAAAAGGATATTGTCCCAGCAGATAAAAAGTAAAGCAGTCAGGCACAATATATTCTGGTGACATCGAACGACGCTGGTTGGCGTAATAATATTTTTTATAGAGAGGATAATCATCTCCCATATACTTATCCAAGCTTATTCCCAAAATACTATCACCTACCACTATAGATTGATTGAGAGCAGAAATCTGTGTATAAATCTTTGGAACAGGTAGTTCACGGATTTCCTTCTTCAAGTTTTTAAATCCATGAGTCAGATTCTCTTCAATGCTGCTGACATCCTTGAACTTCTCTCCCACATCTTCCATCAAATGCACCAATATGGAATCTGAGAAATACGTACACAAACGCTCATTCATGTCTAACATATTTACAGAGCCCAAATCAAGCACATCTTCCACTAACAGACGAGTTTCCTGAGCAAATTCAGTATTCATTCTCTGCAGAGAAAAGAAACTGTTTTGCACAGTAGCCTCATACTGCAAACGGTCATATCGGGCTATTTTTATTTCTGAAAACGAAAAATCGTCTTTCTGCTTGTCAGAACGACAAGCAGAAAAGACGATTACACTCAATAATATAAAAATAAGCCGATACATTCAATATTATCCGTAAATTATATTGCCATTGGCATCCTTATATTCATCCAGACCTTTTTCATAAGTTGCCATAGCTCTCAAACTCATACCTACGCTAGAGAAACCTCCATCGTGGAACAAGTTCTGCATAGTTACCTTACGAGTCAGGTCAGAGAACATTACGATACAGTAATCAGCACATTCATCAGCCGATGCATTACCCAGAGGAGACATGCGATTAGCAAAGTCGAACAATTTATCCATACCTTTTACTCCCGATCCGGCAGTAGTCATAGTAGGCGACTGAGAAATGGTATTGATACGTACATGGTGTTCACGTCCGTAAATATAGCCAAAACTACGAGCAATTGACTCCAGCAAAGCCTTTGCATCTGCCATATCATTGTAACCATAGAACGTACGCTGTGCAGCGACATAACTCAAAGCTACAATAGAACCGTATTCATTGATGGCATCCAATTTTTTAGCAGACTGGATCATCTTATGGAATGATACGGCTGAAATATCCAATGTTTTATTCAACATATCATAGTCCAAATCGTCGTAAGTACGCTTTTTACGAACATTTGGAGACATACCGATAGAATGAAGTACAAAGTCAATCTTTCCGCCCAATACTTCCATTGAACGTTTAAAGACATTTTCCAAATCTTCTACAGAGGTTGCGTCAGCCGGAATCACTTCACAGTTTAATTTTTCCGCCAAAGCAGAGACCTCACCCATACGTACTGCTACAGGGGTATTAGAGAGTGTGATAACGGCACCTTCTTCTACAGCCTTTTCTGCCACTTTCCATGCAATAGACTGTTCGTTCAGTGCACCAAAAATAATACCTCTTTTTCCTTTCAGCAAATTATAACTCATATTATTTTCAATTATAAATTTGGAGCAAAGATACAAACTTTATTTACACTATTTACATTTATTGGGGCAAAATATTTAATCACGTAAAATTATGCTCAGTTTTTTCACTGATAAAATCAAAAATTGCAAGCATATATCAAACAGAAAGCTTATTTTTGCATCCTGAATAAAAAAGGTTTTTCATAATATTATTTAGGTTAGAATTAGATTTATTATCCTCCTGCATGTCCCCTGTGAAGGCAGCATGTTCAGGAGGATAATAGCTTAAAGAAACATACGTGAATCACATTAATCTTAATATATAAACACATTATTACAATGAAAAAATTTTCCATTCTTTGTCTCGCCTTCATCTACAGCGGGAGTATGCTTTTCGCTCAAACAGCAGAAAAGACCATCAAAGTAATAGTCGAAAACCCTTGGAAGACAGCTAAAACAGACGAACCAGTAGTGATTGATATTCATTCCTTAAATACAGGGTTTACCGTTAAATCGGCCGTTGTGAAAGAAGGGAACAATGAAATACCTTCACAGCTGGACGATTTAAACTTCGATTTAAGAGCTGATGAACTGGCTTTCGTAACTAATTTGCCGGCGCAATCAAAAAAAGTATTCACCCTGACTCTTTCCTCTGCCAAGATAAACAAGACCTATCCAGCCCGTGTGTTTGCAGAAATGCTGTTCCGCACAGCCAAATCGAATGAATATGCCCACGGTACAGCTGTATACGCTCCAGGCGACAGCTATACTTATACCATTCTACAGCACCATGGCATTGCTTTTGAAAGTGAACTGGTTGCCTATCGTATCTATTTTAACGAAAAGCAGACAACTGATTTATACGGAAAGTTCAACAAAGGCCTGGAAATAGAAGAAAGCATGTTCTATCCTACAGACGAGCAATTACAAAAAGGATTCGGAGATGACGTGATTCTAGTAAGAGGCAGTTGCGGAGCCGGAACATTAAGAGGATGGGACGGTTCACAAGCTACCGACATTCAGCCCGTTGCCTTCCGCGGACAACGCCTCATCGCCAGCGGTCCGGTACGTACCATTGCTGATGCAGAAGTAAAAGGTTGGGAATACCAGGGAAAGGAACTGAACATGATTAACCGTTACACACTATATGCCGGACACCGTGACGCACAAGTAGACGTATTGTTTGACCAACCTTTAGATAAAGAGACATTCTGCACAGGAGTGCAAAACATCAGTTACAGTGCTACCATGTATTCCGATCACGAAGGACTAGTTGCCAGCTGGGGCACCGACTGGCCCGTAGGCGACACCATCAAATACAAAAAAGAAACTGTCGGCCTGGCTACTTACATTCCGAAGAAATACATCAGAAAAGAAGCTAAAGACAAAGAAAACTTCCTTTATACAGTCAGTGCTCCGCAAGAAAAATGTTTCCGCTACTATACTATGTTTACATCACGCAAGGAAACATTCGGATTTCCAGACTCACAGACCTGGTTCTCTTACGCACAAGAATGGAAAAAATCCCTCGAACAGCCCTGCAAGATAACCATTGAAAAGTAATCATAAAAAAACAGCCTCGACAAATTGCCGAGGCTGTTTTTTTATGATTACGAAATAAATTAGTTCTCTTTTACTTCCCATCCCAATGCACTAGCACCCAATACGGCTGCATCTGCATCTTTCAACTGAGAAAGCAATAATTTTGTCTTTCCTGCATAAATCTTCAGGATATTCTCATCAATGGCTTTCTGAATCGGTTTCATGATGTAATCGCCAGATTTTGCCAAACCACCGAACAATACAATTGCTTCAGGGCTTGAGAAAGCAATAAAGTCGGCCAAAGCCTGTCCTAAAATACGACCTGTAAATTCAAAGATATCCTGAGCCAGTTTATCTCCCTTCACTGCTGCATCATACACGTCTTTTGACTGAATCTCATCAGCAGGAATATTTCTCAGCAAACTCGGTTCCGTACGCTGTACCAGGAATTCGCGTGCAGTACGAGCCACTCCGGTAGCAGAGCAGTAAGTTTCCAGACATCCCTTACGACCACATCCGCATGCACGACCGTTACGGTCTACAATTACGTGGCCCAATTCACCGGCAAATCCGTCATGACCATAAACCAACTGTCCGTTGATTACGATACCACTACCTACACCAGTTCCCAAGGTAATCATGATAAAGTCTTTCATACCACGTGCAGCACCGTAAGTCATTTCACCAATAGCAGCCGCATTGGCATCGTTAGTCAGTGCAGTCGGAATACCCAGACGTTCTTCAAACATTGAAGCCAAAGGAATAATTCCTTTCCAAGGCAAGTTAGGTGCAAATTCAATAGTACCGCTATAGTAGTTTCCGTTAGGAGCACCCACTCCCATACCTTTTATCTTTTCAGCTCCGCCAAACTGCGACAACAGAGGAAGAAGTTTCTTACATACAGCATCCACATAATCTTCAATGTTGTCATATTGCTGTGTCTTGACAGAATCAGAAGCCAACACATTACCACGTGAGTCTACTACACCAAATACGGTGTTTGTTCCGCCAATGTCCATACCTACTACATAAGGTTTTTCCATGTTTATTGTCATGACATTTCTCTATTTAGGGTTAATTATCTACGGACAAAAGTAAATAATCAGTAAAAACAGAGCAAATTTTTAACGCATTATTTTTCGGAGCATTTCACTTTTCTTATTTTTGCGAAACCTGATAAATGAATAAATTCACACAAACCAAATGATACACTTAAAAAACGTTCACAAAACCTATTACAACGGCACCCCCCTTCATGTACTTAAAGGTATTGACCTCCACATAGGAAAAGGGGAATTTGTTTCTATTATGGGAGCTTCCGGCTCCGGAAAATCTACCTTGTTGAATATTCTAGGTATTCTGGACAACTATGATTCAGGAGAATATTATCTGAACAATGTACTGATTCGCGACCTGAGTGAAAGCAAAGCAGCCGAATACCGTAACCGTATGATTGGTTTTATTTTCCAGTCATTCAACCTTATTTCTTTCAAGAATGCGATGGAGAATGTAGCTCTTCCTCTGTTTTATCAAGGGGTAAGCCGGAAAAAACGTAATCTGCTGGCTATGGAATACCTCGATAAGCTGGGATTAAAAGAATGGGCTCACCATCTTCCGAATGAAATGTCGGGCGGACAAAAACAGCGTGTAGCTATTGCACGAGCATTAATATCAAAACCTGAAATTATTCTGGCAGACGAACCGACCGGAGCGTTGGATAGTAAGACATCGGTGGAAGTCATGCAGATTCTAAAGGAACTGCATGAAAAAGAAGGGCTGACCATCGTAGTAGTAACCCACGAAAGCGGAGTTGCCAACCAGACCGATAAAATCATCCATATCAAAGACGGACTGATAGAACGCATAGAAGACAACATTGACCACAATGCATCTCCATTTGGCAAAAACGGATTCATGAAATAAAACACTTACCATGACAGAATTAATACAAGAAATCTACGGAACCATCATGCGCAACAAACTGCGCACCTTGCTGACCGGTTTTTCCGTAGCATGGGGCATTTTCATGCTGATTGTATTATTGGGAGCCGGAAACGGTCTCATCCATGCTTTTGAAAACCAGTCGAAGGGCATGATTATGAACTCCATGAAAATCTATCCGGGCACGACTTCACAACCTTACAAAGGTATGAAAGAGGGCCGCGGCATTTACCTGAAAGAAAGTGACCGCGAACTTACTGCTACGTCATTTCCAGACCACATCATTCACACCGGTGCGACTGTCAGTAAAGGAGATGTCATTCTTACTTACGGAAAAGAAGCTGTCAGCATCGGAATCAACGGAGTTTTTCCTAATTATCCTTCACTTGAAGCTATCAAAATTAAAGAAGGACGTTTCGTTAACGCACGCGACATGGAGGAGCGACGAAAGATTATCGTACTACATGAAAAAACGGTAAAGAACCTTTTTCCTCACACTTCTCCTATCGGAAAGTACCTTAATGCGCAAGGCGTACCTTATCAGGTGGTAGGCATCTATACTGACCAGAATAGTTTTTCTCCTTCTGCTCTCGTTCCGTTCACTACCCTGCAAACCATCTATCAAAAAGGCGACAGCATAGACAACATCACGTTTACGACCAAAGGCCTGACCAATGAAGCGACCAACGAACAGTTTGAAGCGGAATACCGACAGGCTTTAGGACTGAAGAAACAATTCTCGCCTACCGATGAAGGAGCCATCTGGATATGGAACCGGTTTACGCAATATCTTCAACAACAGACGGCTACCCAAATCCTGCATACTGCCATCTGGGTAATCGGAATCTTTACCCTGCTCAGCGGTATCGTAGGAGTGAGCAACATCATGCTGATTACCGTCCGCGAACGCACACACGAGTTTGGCATCCGCAAAGCCTTGGGAGCCAAACCCGCTTCCATCCTCTGGCTGATTATCTCGGAAAGTGTGACCATCACGACTTTCTTCGGCTACATCGGCATGGTGGCAGGCATTGCCGTGACGGAATACATGAATCAAGTGGCAGGCAAACAGACCATGGACATGGGTGTATTTTCGATGACCTTTTTCGAGAACCCAACAGTGGACTTATCCATCGCCATAGAGGCTACCTTGACATTAGTTATCGCCGGTACACTGGCCGGACTCTTCCCGGCAAGAAAAGCAGCCAGAATCCGACCTATTGAAGCACTTAGAGCAGATTAATCATGAGACGATTTGATTTAGATACATGGGAAGAAATTCTTCTCACTATCACCCGCAACAAAACCAGAAGCTTTCTGACTGCCTTCGGTATTTTCTGGGGAATATTCATGCTGATTTCCCTGATGGGAGGTGCCAAAGGATTACAACAAATGCTTTCCCGACAGTTTGAAGGCTTCGCTACCAATTCCGGCTTTTTAGGTACAAACAAGACAAGCAAGGCCTACAAAGGTTTTCAACAAGGCAGATACTGGGACTTGGAAAACAAGGATGTGGAACGTGTGAGAAAGCAGGTCAGTGAACTGGAAACCGTGACCGCCACCCTCGCCAAATGGGGTATTAATGCCATTTATAACGAAAATAAAATCTCAGGTACGCTGAAAGGACTTTATCCGGAATACCAGAAAATAGAAGAACCGAACATCGTGTTCGGACGGTTCATCAACGACGTTGACATACGCGACCAGCGAAAAGTCTGTGTGATTGGAAAGCGTATTTACGAAACCTTGTTCCCGGGAGGAGAAGACCCTTGCGGAAAGTTTATTGAAGTCAATGGCATCTATTACCGGGTAATCGGAGTAAGCATGGCGGTAGGAAATATTTCCATACAAGGCCAGTCCGAAACGTCGGTCATCATCCCGTTTTCCACCATGCAACAGAACTATAACTTCGGACAGAATGTGCAGTTGCTCTGTTATACGGCCCGTAAAGGATACTCCATCGGTGAGGTAGAGAAAAAGGTAGAGCAAGTGGTCAAAAAAGCCCACCTGATTCATCCGGACGACGGACAGGCCGTTATTCTGGTCAACGCTGAAGCCATGTTCAGCATGGTAGACAACCTGTTTTCCGGCATTCGGATTTTGGGATGGATGGTCGGCCTCGGCACCCTGCTGGCCGGAGCCATCGGTGTGAGCAACATCATGATGGTTACGGTTAAGGAACGGACCACCGAAATCGGCATACGTCGTGCCATCGGAGCTCGTCCGAATGATATCTTGTCGCAGATTCTCTCCGAAAGTATGGTACTGACCATCCTGGCTGGTATGGCGGGAATCTCCTTTGCCGTCTTCCTGTTAAACCTGACAGAAATGGGGACCTCCACTCCGACCTCTCCCACTGAATTTCAAATCAGTTTCTGGCAGGCAATCGGTGCTTGTGCTCTCCTCCTGATTTTAGGACTGTTAGCCGGACTTGCTCCTGCCTACCGCGCCATGAGTATCAAACCCATTGAAGCCATACGCGACGAATAAATAAAACCACAAAACAAACAAAAACCAAAGTTGATATGAAAAAGTACATCAAGATTATCTCGCTGATAGTGATTGCACTCATCTTTATCGGCACATTTGTATTTCTGTACCAAAAGTCACAACCCAAAGATACGGTTTATGACATTCTTCATCCTCAAACCACAGACTTGGCACAAATCACCGTAGCTACTGGAAAAATTGAGCCACGCGATGAGGTGCAAATCAAACCGCAGATTTCCGGTATCATATCCGAAGTCTACAAGGAAGCCGGAGAAACGGTGAAAAAAGGAGAAATCATAGCCAAGGTCAAAGTAATACCTGAACTAGGATCGCTCAATTCTGCCGAAAGCCGCGTGCGCCTGGCCGAAATCAATGGCCGTCAGGCTGAAACCGACCTGGAACGTATGGAGAAGCTTTACAAAGACAAGCTGGTAAGCAGTGAGGAATATGAAAAGACCTTGCTGGCCGCCAAACAAGCCAGAGAGGAACTCCAGGCTGCCAAAGATAACCTGGAAATCGTGAAGGAAGGTATCACCAAAAGCAGTGCCTCTTTCAGCAGCACGCTGATTCGCTCTACAATTGACGGATTGATTCTGGACGTTCCCATCAAGGTCGGTAACTCAGTTATCATGAGCAATACGTTCAACGACGGTACCACCATCGCCACCGTGGCCGATATGAGCGACCTTATCTTTAGAGGAAACGTAGACGAAACAGAAGTGGGACGTATTCACGAAGGAACTCCTGTAAAAATCACATTGGGAGCCTTGCAGAACATGAAATTCGATGCCGTATTGGAATACATCTCTCCAAAAAGTGTAGAAAATAACGGAGCCAACCAGTTTGAAATCAAGGCCGCCATCACGGTACCCGACAGTATCACCATCCGTTCCGGCTACAGTGCCAATGCGGAAATCGAACTTCAGCGGGCCAACAATGCCCTGACCGTACCGGAAAGTACCATCGAATTCAGTGGTGACTCTACTTTCGTATATGTACTGACGGACAGCGTACCGACACAGAAGTTTACACGCCGACAGGTACAGACCGGTATCAGCGACGGAGTAAATATTGAGATTAAAAGCGGACTGAAAGCCAACGAACCGATACGCGGACTTAAAAAAGAAATGTAAGCCATGAAAATCAATACAAAACTACTGACCGTACTGAGCATCAGTATGCTGTTGGCCAATGGCACACAAGCCCAGGAGGCATGGGACTTGACTCGCTGCATCGACTATGCCATTGCTCATAATCTGACCGTCAAACAACAGGAGGCAGCCCGTGACAAAAGCGAAGTGGAACTGAATACTGCCAAATGGAGCCGTCTGCCCGACCTGAACGGTAGTGCCTCCCATTCTTTCAACTTCGGACGAAGCTTGCAGGCCAACAATACGTACCAGAGTATCAACACCCAGAACACCGGCCTCAACCTGAGCACGAGTGTACCCTTGTTTACCGGTATGCAGATACCCAACAACATTGCGCTCTCCAAACTGAACCTGAAAGCGGCCACCGAAGACTTGAACAAGGCCAAAGAAGACATCAGCATTGAGGTAGCCTCTGCTTACCTGCAAGTGTTGTTCAACGAAGAACTGGTCAAGATAGCCCGGCAGCAGGTAGAGTTAAGTCAGGAAATGCTGACACAAAAGGAAGCCTATTTCAAAAATGGGAAAGCATCTGAAGCAGAATGGTACGAAGCCAAGTCGCGCGTAGCACAAGACCAGTTGTCGCTGGTGCAGACTGAAAACGACTACCGTCTGTCTCTGCTCGACCTAAGTCAGCTGCTGGAACTGCCCTCTCCCGACAATTTCCGAATTGTCTCTCCCGACATCCAGCCGGAGCAACTGTTCGGTACACTGACTCCTCCTGCCGAAATCTACAGTCAGGCTTTGCTGACCAAGCCGTCCATCAAAGCCGCACAATACCGTCTGGAAGGAGCTGCACGCAGCATCCGCATTGCACAAAGTGCCTATTATCCGCAACTAAACTTCGGAGCCGGACTGGGAACAAGTTACTATAATGTATCGGGAAGAGAAAATCCGAGTTTCCACTCTCAGCTGAAAGATAATTTCAGCCAGTATGTAGGACTCTCGTTAAGCATTCCCATCTTCAACCGACTGAGTACACGCAACCGCGTACGCACGGCACGCCTTGAACAGACTACCTTAAACTGGCAACTGGAAGAAACCAAGAAGAAACTTTACAAAGAAATCCAGCAAGCCTACTACAATGCCGTCAATGCAGAAAGCAAATACCAGAGCAGTCAGGTGGCAGATGAAGCAGCAGAAGCCTCTTTCAAGCTGATGAAAGAAAAATACACGCACGGAAAAGCAAATGCTACGGAATACAACGAAGCCCGAACCAACTGGATGAAAGCTGTATCCGACTGCGTACAAGCTAAATACGACTACTTGTTCCGTACCAAGATACTGGATTTCTACAAAGGAATTCCCTTAACCCTAAAATAGAACAACTTTCTATATTTCAGAAAGTTACAAAAACTTCATCAAAACGCTTTAGCTCTTTCAGAAAAACATCTTTATGTTTGGATGAAAACACCAAAGCGTTTTGATTAAAATGAACTTGCGTTTCAAATAAAGCGTACTTGCGTTTGATTTGAAACGCACTTGTGTTTTATGACGAATGTAAAGACGTTTTTTAACCGAATAAATCCGGAATAATTTCCGGCAAATATCCGCTTCGGATTCGCCACTCCTGCGGATACAGATTATTGGCCCGATTACCTATATTCTTGGCAAATCCCAACACCTGACCTTGATAAGTAAGCGTCACATATCCTCTCGGCACTTCCGGTGAAAGTACCACCGCTTCTTTCCGTAAATAAGCGATGGCCTGCGAGTAAGTCAGTTCAGCCACCGGAAACGATTCTTTCTCAAAAGCAGTACTCATGGCCAGCGCATGCGAAGGCTGCCAGTCCTTTCCCTTCAATTCTCCCAAAGAAATTCCGGCATGCAGTATGCGCAACTGGCTCTTCAGCAGGTCATACGTATCTTTATAGGCAGCGGGAAAGGCCATCGCTTCATTGTCATTTACCTCAAACACATAGTCTCCGACTCCCTGCACCCAGGCTTTCACCTCCTTAGGCACTTGAAGTGCAACAACCTTACCTCCTTTTCCTTTTTTGGAAGCCTTCCCACCGGTCCTTGTCCGCATACTTACCGCGGGGTCATCCGCTGTTTTCCGCAGAACTGCCAGAAACAAACCCTCTCCCGTGGTTTTATGAGGAAGGAAACGATAAACCGGAAACTCCGTACCGGTCAGATTTCCCGTAATGTGCCAGTCCGGCTGCATTTCCAAAGGAAGTACCTCTGCTCCAAGTTCTTGAGCAATCCATGCCACATTGTCCTCATTTTCCTCCCGATTATATGTGCACGTACTATAAACCAGCAAGCCTCCAGTCTTCAGGCAAGGCCATATATCCCGTAAGATACGGCGCTGCCGTTGCCAGCAGGTATCCACATTCTCTATGCTCCACTCCTGCACGGCCACTTCATCCTTGCGGAACATTCCTTCACCCGAACAAGGTACATCTGTCAGAATCACATCGAACAACGGTCCTAACTCTGTAAAATCAGCCGGATCATTATTAGTTACAATCACCCCCGGATTTCCCCACTTTATCAGATTCTCGGCCAGCACCTGCGAACGGTTGCGCATCACCTCATTGACCACCAGCAAGCTGCCTTCCGGAAGCACGCTACGGGCCAAGGTAGATTTCCCTCCCGGAGCCGCACACAAATCGAGCATCGTGACCGGCTCTTGCACATATTGCCGCAGCGCCTGTTCCAGGAACATGGACGAAGCTTCCTGCACATAATAGCAGCCCGCATGAAACAAGGGATCGAACGTAAACGACGGACGACCGGACAGGTAATATCCTTCACGACACCAGGGCACAGCAGTGCTTTCCTGCGGAACAAGGTCACTTTTATCCGTATTCATCCGAATACTGACAGGCGTATCTTTTCCCAATGCTTCAGCCAAAGCAGCAAACTCCGCATCTCCCAGCAACTGACGTGTACGGAGGATAAAATCAGAAGGTAAATTCATGTTTCCAGCAATTGATTACGGCGGCAAAAATACAAAAAAATTAGCTACCTTTGCACAAACAAAAAAATCCAATCATGAAACAATATCTCGATTTGTTGCACCGCATCCGTACGGAAGGAGTACGAAAAGAAGACCGTACCGGAACGGGCACCATCAGCGTGTTCGGACATCAGATGCGCTTCAATCTGGAAGAAGGCTTTCCGCTTGTCACGACCAAAAAACTTCACTTGAAATCCATCATCCATGAACTGCTCTGGTTCCTACAAGGAGATACCAACGTGAAATACCTGCAAGAAAACGGGGTCAGAATCTGGAACGAATGGGCAGACGAAAACGGCGACTTAGGACACATCTATGGTTACCAATGGCGTTCATGGCCGGGTTATGACGGCAAGTTCATTGACCAGATTTCGGAAGCAGTGGAAACCATCAAGCATAATCCCGACTCACGACGCATCATAGTCAGTGCATGGAACGTGGGCGACCTGAACAACATGAACCTTCCCCCCTGTCATGCATTCTTCCAGTTTTACGTAGCCAACGGCCGTCTCAGCCTGCAAATGTACCAGCGCAGTGCCGATACCTTCTTAGGGGTACCTTTTAATATTGCATCGTATGCCCTGTTGCTGCAGATGATGGCACAGGTAACCGGCTTGAAAGCGGGTGACTTTATTCATACCCTCGGTGATGCCCATATTTACCTGAACCACCTGGAACAGGTAGACCTGCAGCTCACCCGTACCCCGCGCCCCCTGCCTACCATGAAAATCAATCCGGACGTGAAAGATATTTTCAGCTTCCACTATGAAGATTTTCAGTTAGAGAATTATGATCCCTGGCCTCACATTGCCGGAAAAGTATCTGTATAACATTAAGAACCACCAGACATGACACTATCCATCATTGCAGCCATCAATCAGAAAAGAGGAATAGGCTATCAGAACAAGCTGCTCTACTGGCTGCCTAACGACTTAAAACGCTTCAAGGCACTGACCACCGGACATACCATCATCATGGGACGCCACACGTTTGAATCTCTTCCGAAAGGAGCTCTCCCCAACCGGAGAAACGTGGTACTCAGCCGTCAGGAACTGCACTTTGAAGGTGCGGAATGTTTCCATACACTGGCCGATGCCCTGCATACCTGCCAGGAAGACGAAGAGGTATTTATCATCGGAGGAGCTACCCTCTACACGGAAGCACTCCCACTGGCCGACTGCCTGTACCTTACAGAAGTAGACGATGAGCAGGCACCCGCCGATGCGTTCTTCCCGGAAGTAAGTCCGGAGTTATGGAAAGAAAAAAGTAGAGAATGCCATCCGACAGACGAAAAGCATCTCTACTCCTATAGTTTCGTGGATTACGAACGTACGCAAAAATAAGCCTCGCGATTTTAATCTTCATCATTCGCCAGATCCATTATCGGCATCTGGCGCTTGATAGCTTCACGGAAAGAAATAATTGTTTCCGAGCGCGACAAGCCCAACGGTTGAAGTTTATCGTGGATAATTTCCAGCAAGTGATGATTGTTCTTCGCATAAATCTTGATGAACATGTCATACTGCCCTGTCGTAAAATGACATTCCACTACTTCCGGAATAAACTTCAAAGCTTCCGTTACAGTATCAAACTGCTCCGGATCTTTCAAATACAAACCGATGTAAGCACAGGTTTCATAACCTATCTTTTCCGGGTCAATGATAAATTCTGAACCTTTCAGAATTCCAAGGTTCGTCAACTTTTGAATTCGCTGATGAATAGCGGCTCCTGATACATTGCAAGCACGTGCTACTTCCAAAAAAGGAATACGTGCATTGCCTGCGATCATACGCAGAATTTGTTCGTCTAAACTGTCTAATTGATGATGTCCCATCTTCTATGTTTTTGTATTCATGCAAAGGTAATACTTTTTCTTCATACAATTTCAATATTTATTACTTTTACATGCCTTTAACCATAAACTTTGCAGAAGGACCGACATTTTTCATCAGATATTTATAATATCGGCCGCTCATTTCTAATTTTTGCAAATTCCAAATAGCAAAGAAGAATCAACCTCCAGCTTATTCTTCTTTGACTTCAGAATCAGCATTTGCTTCTTTTTCCTTCTCCCCTCTTCCTCCTTTCTGATAGACGGAAGGAGTCACACCAAACTGCAGTTTAAAACATTTACTAAAATAGAACGGATCGTTAATTCCTACCTGGTACGAAACTTCGGCCACCGTCAGATTCTCCGGAGAGGAAAGCAGTTCTGCTGCTTTTTTCATTCGCATAATACGTATGTATTCATTGGGAGAATAACCTGTTACCCCACGCACCTTACGGTAAAAGATAGAACGTCCTACTCCCATCATGGAAGCAAACTCATCCACGGTAAACTGAGGATTACCCAGTTGCGTTTCCATAATGCGCCCCATCTTTTCTACAAAGAATTTATCCTTATCAGAGGAACAAAGAGCCGGACGCACCTGATTCGGGTCATGCGAGAATTTCTCCTTCAGTTTTTCACGCTGTTCTATCAACTTAAACGCACGTGTCAACAACAGTCGCGGACTAAACGGTTTCGTGATGTAAGCGTCGGCTCCACATTCCACTCCTTTCACATGATTGTCTACAGAAGTCATGGCCGTCAGCAGAATAACCGGAATATGACTGGTATTAAAATCAGTCTTCAATTTCCGTGTCAGTTCAAAACCTGAACATCCCGGCATGACCACATCACTGATAATCAAGTCCGCATCATAATTACGCGCACGTTCCAATCCTGCATCTCCGTCGGCTTCTGCTACAACCTCAAAATATACCCCCAGCTCCTCTTTCAGGAATTCACGCACATCATTATCATCCTCCACAATCAAGACTTTGTATTTATTCAGCGGATTCACTGGAAGAACTTCCTCCAATCCTTCTTCATCTTTCAATACCACATCTGCCAAATGCTTTTCGGCCCTCTCTTCTTCACGCAGAAGTACATTGTTCGGCACAAGAAAATCTTTTTCTTCATATACAGATTTATCCGTTGGCAAAGTCACAATAAAGATGGAGCCTCCTCCCGGATTCTCTTCATACGTAATTGTTCCTTTATGCACATTGACCAGTTCATGTGTCAGATGCAGACCTACTCCTACACTGTCACCAGAGAAATTACTTTGCATGAACCGCTTGAACAATTCTCCCCGTTTTTCTTTAGGAATGCCGACCCCCGTATCAGACACACTCATTTTCAGTTTACCGGCCGCTTCGTCTACATTCACCACAAACTCAATCTTTCCTTTTGACGGAGTGTATTTAAAAGCATTAGACAAAATATTATATACTACCTTATCTACGTTTCCCTTATCAATAAACATCCGGTACGACTGGCAAGAAGGAATAAAACGGAACTCCATGTTCTTTGATTCTGCCGCATCCTTGAAGCTCAAATAAATTTCATACAGGAAAGCTATCACATCTGTCTCTTCCAGTGACAAGGCCAGTTTATTATTCTGCATCTTACGGAATTCAAGCAACTGATTAATCAGACGCAACATACGTTCCGTACTCTTGTCCATAATCTTAAGAGAGTATGCCATCTCCTTAGGTACTTTCAAACGGTGAATTTTCTCCAACGCACCTTGTATCAACGTCAACGGCGTACGGAACTCATGTGAAATATTGGTAAAGAACACCAGTTTGTACTCAGTAAGCTGTTCCTCTACCTTAATCTTGTTGCGCAAAGTATTCATATTACGTATAATACGGAATACAATGTACAACAATACAGCTATCACTATCACATACAAAATATAAGCCCACGGTGTTTTCCAGAAAGGAGGATTCACCACAATCTTCAATACAGACTCCTCCGCTCCCCATAATCCGGAAGCATCAGACGCTTTTACATGAAGATAATAGGTCCCGGGAGAAAGATTTTTGTAAGCAGCAAAGTTCAAGGACGAAGGAACACTCCACCCCTTATCATAGTTTTCAAGCTTGTAACTGAATTTAGAACCTCCAGCTCCCGAATAGTCAAACGTAGAAAACTCTACCACAAAAGAACTTTGATAATACTGTAAATTCACCTCTGAGGCATAAGCCAAAGACATATCCAAGGGAGAATCCGGTTCATCAGGACTGACAGAAATGCCATTCAACCGCAAATCTGTAAATGTAACTTTCGTTTTACTTTCCGGATGTTTCACTCTACGCGGATCAATCACCGTCAATCCATAGTTTGTACCAAAGGCAATACGACCGTCATCCAAACTTAGTCCACAATTCTCGGCATACACATTGCCCAGCATATTTGTAGAGAAAAAATAATTCTCGAACGTCTTACGAAGTGTATCAAAACAAGAAACACCAAATTCTGTGGTAATCCATATTTTACCATTCATATCCGGCACAAAAGTTTGTACCATTCCGTTAACCAAACCATCTTCCGGTCCAAAATGCTCAAACTTCAGTTGACTATAATCCCCGTTTTTCGGAAGAGAACAAACCGAAAATCCGGCTCCCGATTCTGCTACCAGGATATGCCCTTTTCCATCAGAAGCAATACTCCGGATTTCGTTACTTCTCAGCATTCCGTTATCAAAGGTATAGCTATAATAAGCAGAAGGATCTTTCAACAGCTTATCTGGATGGAACACATAAACACCTTCACTGGTTCCAACCCATATCCAACGGTTATTATCTTCAAAAATCACCCGAACCTGACGCTGTCCGTAAGTGGAAGTTAAAAAATGGCGGAAAGTATAACCCGTCTTACCCGGAATAGCCAAATCAAGCCCTCCTTCAAAAGTTCCAACCCATATACGGTTTTTGCTGTCTTTCAACAAACAAAAGACTTGATTTGACCCCAAAGAAGACGAATCAGAAGGATTATGTGTGTACACATGATTACCTACTATCAGTCCTTTCGTACGCGAAGCATACCATTGAACTCCATCCATATCCTCCACTACTGCATAAATATTACTCCCATAAGCAGTTTCTTCCTTCTTGTTATTCAAATGTGAATCATATGCATACATTTTTCCATCACGGGTTCCAAGAATAATATCTCCCGAAGAACGACGATGTAAGGTACGCACCGTATTCGAACGATTAAACTTCCCTTCTCCAGCCGGGAAAATACGAAGCGTACCTTCATTCAAGACTTCCAAACGGGACACACCCGTATATTCAGAACTTACCCATATATTGCCAGAATGGTCTTCTATGACACATTGCAGAAAATCTGAGCCAATCTGACTTTGCGTATTGTCTGAGTCGGCCACGATATGTTTCATTTGTCCGTTTGCCACATCATATACAAACAGACCGTTTCCATAAGTTCCAATCCAAATAATTCCACGTGAATCGTGTACCACATAATAACGTTCCCGATCCACATAATTGCGTTTCTCTTCCGGCATCAATAAAAAAGGTGTCACCTTCCCCGATTGTGAGTCAATCCAAGTCAGCACTCCATTATTTCCATAAACCCACGATTCTCCTCTATTATCTTTAATAACCTTCGCTCTTTTTATTTGAAGTGCCTCTTCAGCTAAAGTCAAAGCATTCGTATCAAAATCAAAACACCACGTGCTGGTACCACTAAAAATCAGCCATTTCTTACCTAATATCAGGTTATCATAATAAGTAAAATCTCCTTCAATAGAAACTTCCTTTTTTAATGACCCATTCCGGAAAGTATAAACCCCTCCTTTATTTGCCAAAAAATAGGTTTTCTGCCCATAAACTGCTATTTTCCTAAACTCCATACGCTTATCCACCGCATGGAGTTTCTTTCCATCCCAATAATAAAGCCCTTTTCCTGTGGCAATCCATACCCAACCTTCTGCACCTACCCTCAAATCGCGAATAAGATTCGACGCAAGCCCATTACGAGTATCGAAGGCGATTGAGGTAAAAGAACGGTCCTTCTGATAACGTATTAACCGGCATCCTTCTCTTTCTCCCGTTACCCAAGCTTCATTATTATTGACAAAATAGACATTCCAATAATGACGTAAATATTCACCACTCCCCGTAAAATCTACAAAACAGTCTTTTTTCAAATCGTAACATCCTACCAACTCGCCAGTTGTTTTTATCCATAAGAAACAATTCTGATCCTCTACAATTTCCTGTACACGATGATCCGGCAAGGAGGGTTTATTTCCTTTTCGAGGACGGAATGTAACAAAAGAAGTTCCATCAAAACGACTAAGGCCATTAAGGGTACCCATCCAGATAAATCCCTTACTGTCCTGATACATGTATCTGACTGAATTGTTCCCTAGCCCAGATGTAGTTGTAAAACGAGTGGAACGTACATCCACCGAAGCCTTAATACCTTCTACACACGATACTATTAAAAAGAATACGAAGAAGAATAACCTGTTCATTCCGCCTTATTTTGTATGAATTATTTGCAAAAATATAAAAAAAGTGCATCACTAAAAAAGCCATGCACTTTTTTCATTCTTTGTATTGAACTGCCTGCTTAATCCATGTGGAAAACCTCTGGCAAAGGAATGGTAACCGGAGAATTGTCAGGATTTACTTCCATAATGTCGGCCATATAATCCCACCATTTCTGCACAATCGGGTTATTTCCCATATCCTGTGAAGATTCTTCACCTTTCGTTTTCTGGCAAGCAAACAAGATATTGGTATCTTTATCCCAATAAATAGAATAATCATACACCCCATTTTCAGACAACATCTGTTTCAATTCCGGCCAGATAGCTGCATGACGTTTTTCATACTCTTTTTCAAATCCTGGTTTCAGGAACATTTTAAAAGCTTCACGTTTCATAGTACCTCCATTTATTTTAAGTAGTTTTTCAATGTACAATCTGTTTCTTTCAAACCTTCTGCAATGCTTTGCGCATTCAAGTGCGCTCCTTTCAATGATGTATGTGTATGGTCTTTACAGAAATAAGGAGCTACATACTTCAGGCCTTGTTCATAACCTATCTGCTGCAATTTATCTGCCGACAACTTATTCAAATCAATAAAATACGCACCTGTAGCTTCAGCAGCTTCCCGTGTCCATTTTCCAAAAGACGTAGTATTACGCTGTATCTCATTATTATCCCACATATTACGTGGCGTATGACTCAGCACAATAGGGATAGCTCCTTTTTCTTGAACATCGCGGATAAATTTACGCAAATACCAGCCAAATGTATATACGACATCATAAGTTTTAGTGGCTTCCATTAGAAAGACTTTACTTTCTTCTCCAGCTCCCGGAAGTTCGGCACGCGCCTTTCCGGTATTAATAGCTCCAGCATCGTTATGTCCAAACTGAATCAATACAAAATCGCCAGGTTGCAAGGCATTATAAACTTTATCCCAGCGACCTTCCTCCAAATAAGTACGCGCACTACGACCCGCTTTCGCACAATTTTCTACAGAAATTCTATTTAAGTCAAACAGTTCGGCAATCACGCTTCCCCATCCCCACTGACCATTCTCGTCTTTGTCCTGGTTACGTACCGTACTGTCACCTACAGTAAATAACACCGGACAACCTTTCTTTCGGGTTGATCCTGTAACTGTATCTTTTTCGACCGGTTTCAGGTAACGAGCCAGTTCCAGTTTTTTATATTCACGAATTCCTTCGGCAGCAGATTCAGCATTTACCCGTGCTCCAAACACACTGGTATGAATGCGATCCAAGTAGAACATATATTTTACCTTTTCCTTGCCAAAAGTCTCAAATTTACGAGCTGTTATCTCATTAAGGTCAATAAAAGGTACATGTTCTTTTTTAGCCACTTGCTTGGCCCACAAACCAAAAGTTTTATTTACACGAGTTATTATGGTACTGTCCTTATCCTCCCAAGCATTACGCGGAGTAAGAGAAAAAAGAATTGGATGAGCTCCTTTGGCCTTGACTTCACGAATATAACGACGCATATATTCGCCATAAGTATACACTGTTTCCTTAACTCCTGTCTCCTTAATTGTTACTTCGAGACTGTCTTTACCAATGCCAGGAATAGACGCACGTGCCCGGCCGCTATCATACGGTCCGTTATCGTTATGTCCCAATTCGATAATAACCCAGTCACCTTTCTTTACTCCTTTCAGGACATCTTTCCACAAATGAGTATAAAATGTACGGCTACTGGTTCCACCCAACGCATGGTTTTCAACTGTAATCTTATTTTCATCAAAATATTCATGGAAGAAATATCCCCATCCCCACTGTCCGTTATTTCCATTGCCTAACGTTCCGGTGCGCATCGTTGAATTTCCTACCAAGAAAAGTACAGGATTATTCCCCTTACGGGTAGACCCCGCAACCGGACGAGCCGTTTTAGCCTTGTTCAAACTATCCAGAGTCAAATCTACGACCTGGTTAACATCTTCCATTGGCGCTTTCACCTTGTTTTGCGCATAAGCAGAAAAAGAAAAGCAGGTTGCCCCCAGCAACCAGACTCCCCACATTATGTGTTTTTTCATATACAATATCTAAATGTTTTTTAACTTGTCAAAGATAGCACAAAGAGATTATACCTACATGGAATATCGTACACAATCATGTGCTTTTGTACAGAAACATGTCTGTTAAAAGCATAAGAGCGAGCCGGATGCATACCGGTTCGCCCTTTTTCTCTCTACCCTAATATTGTTAGTATACCTATTAAAACTTATAATACTCAACCAACTTACAAAAATCAGTTTCCATCAGGTTTTTCAACCTCCGTGAAAGGACTGTCATTCCACTTAAACGTATCTACCCGATCAGGTGCTGCCGGATTAAACGGATGATAATCATCTCTCAAATATTTAACCCAGGGAAGATTCAACTGCTTAATACCTTCAATCACACATTTAGCAATTTCATAAGCTCCATAAGGATTGAAATGGGTATTATCAGCCAGATCCTTCGTTTGGTTCGGATAAGTTCCTGCCGGATAATGTACAAAAGCTTTTTTAGAAGGTTCTACCCCCATAGCTTCATAAAACACACGGGTCATGTCATGCAATTCTATCACCTGCACTCCCTCACGCTGAGCAACCCAACGCATTGCATCAGGATAGTCTTCGTGTGTTTCCTGTATTTTACCAGAATTATCAAATGAACGACGTTGGGTAGGAGTCACAAAAACCGGAATTCCCCCTTTTGCACGTACTACATCTACAAAATATTTCAAATTGCTGGCAAATGAATAATAGGCTCCCTTGCCAGGCCCTTTTAACTTCTGGTCATTATGTCCAAACTCAATAAACATATAATCCCCTTTTTTCATCTGAGTTAAAGCTTTCTTCAAACGACCAGCTTTAATAAAGGTATCGGCACGTTCACCACTTTCCGCATAGTTCGCAAAACATACATGTTCATCAAAAAAGCGCGGAATCATCTGTCCCCAGCTAGCCCATGGCTCATTATCCTGGTCTACTACAGTAGAGTTACCTGCTAAAAAAACGGTTACCACATCATTTACCGGCTCAATTTTCAGACTAGCCAAACAGGGAGCATCTCCATTAAACTCAAATGTCAACTTATCATCCCAGTTCAATTTATTCTTTTCCCGTTCCTTAATCTGTACTTTTTCGCCATCTGCTATTACTGTATTACGCTTATTTACAGTAAAACGATAGGTCAGAAACTCTCCCTTCCGAGTTGGTATATTTTCCAAAAACAAACGTCTGGACTCCGCACGTACCGTGGTAGAGCCAGCTTTCCGGGCATTGCCTAAAGTTACTGTTACCAAATAGTTTCCATCAGGAACGTCTACTGAAAAGAAAAAAGGCTCGTTACTTTTCTTCGCTGGTGCAGGTAAAAAATCATACCCGTAACCACCCTCACAAGGATATATGGAATCTGAAGAGATTTGAATCACTCCCTTCTCTACTTTTTTCTTCTCACTAAAATCAAACTGGTAATCTTGTGCATAAGCCATATTTACCAAAAACAGGCTGGCAAGACTAATATTCAGGAATCGCTTTGTTTTCATACATTTTCATCTTAGGTTATTGTAAAGGCAAAATTAGAGGCTTATTACCAAACAGAATGCAGACAAACGTACGGAATCATAGAATATCGTACAAAAATACATTTATAAGGACATTCACACCTGATTTATTTCAAAAAGAATAAGTTTCTTTGCTACCAAAGATATCCTAATTAATATATTACCATGAGAAGCAGAACATTACTTTCTATTTTTGTAGCAAGCCTGATGGCGTATACAACCTCAGCACAAAAGGTGCACGTACAACCTGTACATGTGGAAGCTCCTTTCCCCATGGACTCCGTATACTTATGCACATTCCCCAATAAAGAGTTCCCCATTACAAAATATGGAGCAAGAAAAGGGAACAATCATCTAAATACCCAGGCATTTGCCAAAGCAATTGAAGCATGTAACCGTGCCGGAGGCGGACGAGTGGTAGTTCCTGCTGGAGAATGGTTCACCGGACCTATTCATCTCAAAAGCCATGTCAATCTTTTTCTGGAAGAAGGAGCTGTGGTCAGGTTCTCCGACAATCCCAATGATTACCTTCCAGCCGTAATGACTTCCTGGGAAGGACTGGAATGTTACAACTACTCCCCACTTATCTATGCATTTGAATGCGAAAATGTAGGTATTTCCGGAAAAGGAACACTGGCCCCGGTCATGGATACCTGGCGTACATGGTTTAAACGTCCGGAAGCCCATTTAAACGCATTAAGACAATTATATTCCATGGGGTCAACAGATGTGCCTGTAGAGCAGCGTCAAATGGCAAAAGGAGAAAATCATCTTCGTCCACACCTCATTCATTTTAACCGCTGCAAAAATATATTATTAGAAGATTTTCACATCCGCCAAAGTCCTTTTTGGACCATCCACCTCTATTTGTGTAACAGCGGTGTAGTACGTCATCTCGATGTGCAGGCTCATGGACACAACAATGACGGAATCGATTTGGAAATGAGCCGGAACTTTCTGATTGAGAACTGTAAGTTCGACCAGGGAGATGATGCAGTGGTCATCAAAGCCGGCCGCAACCAGGACGCATGGCGGCTTAACACACCTAGCGAAAATATCGTTGTCCGGGATTGTGACATCCTCAATGGACATACCCTGCTCGGAATCGGAAGTGAAATTTCCGGAGGAGTACGCAACATCTACATGACCCGCTGTAAAGCCCCACAGAATGTACACCGTCTGTTTTTCTTAAAAACAAACCATCGTCGCGGAGGATTCATCGAAAATATTTACTTGGAAGACATCGAAGCTGGAGATATGCTTCGTACATTTGAAGTAGATACCGACGTATTATACCAATGGAAAGACTTGGTTCCAACTTATGAAACACGTATCACCCGTATAGATGGAATACATGTAAAGAATATCCATTGCCAGTCGGCTGATGCCATTTATGAACTAAAAGGAGATGCCCGATTACCAATCCGTAATGTATTTGTTGAGAATGTAAAAGTAGATACGGTACGTCAGTTTATCAATCGGTTATCAAATGTGGAAAATTTTCAGGCTAACGAGGTATCCGCTACTATCTTACTTCACAAAGAAGCACCCAGCATTGATTTAGACAAACTATATAAGCAAAAAGCGGAATAATAAAATAGCGAGAAGTGGCGCCACATTGCCATCTTCTCGCTATTCCATTATAACTTAATCCAGATTAGAACTGGAACAAAGCTGTAAGAACAATACGGTTATTTTTTACCAAATGAGTATCAGTAACTCTGGCCTTATCAGTATAATCGCCATACCATGCTCCGGTCCAAGTATATTCCGCTCCTAACTTCCAGTTCGGACGGTTATAAGTCAGTTCGGCTCCCAAGGTATTCAACTGATCAATATTTGTCCCTGTACCCAATACTCCGGTCACATTCTTCGACGCCCCCAAGTTTTTGAGATATCCGGCAAAAATTCCTCCACGAAACTTACTTCCATACATCATATTTACCCAAGTATGCGATACACGCAAAGGAGTATACTCCTGTTCACCCGTGCGAGAGTCGGTACACGTAATGCCATACCCACCAATTGTACTGGTCTGTGTCAGGTTTGATCCTAACACGCTCTTGGCTGCCAGCAAGAAACGGCGGTGCACATATTTCACATGCGCCTCAGCCGAAACACCTGTTACCCGTTCACTTACCTTATATACCTTGCCATCGTATTCCGACTGCGTACGGGGAGACATAGAAGATACATGCACACCAGCCCCCGCAAGCAATCCGGGACGATTGTAATCCATACCCAAATAAAACTCAGGCAAGCAACCGTTCTTCATAAAGCTCTGGCTTTTAGTCGTAGTAATGGCTCCAGCCTCGTTTGAAGAAGGACCTACCGACAAATATTGTGACTGCCATATAGCAGCGGCTGTCAGCTTGAAATTTTTGTTCGTAAACCGGTAACGAACCTGCGGTGCGCGACTAAAAGGCTGATAAGGTGCTCCCATGTTCAAGTTCAAAATTTCAGGAGCTACATCTCCATACAAAGGATGCCATGTTTGTCCAACCAGCAGAGCCGACTTTCCCCAATCAAGGTTGAAATACACGTGACGAATACGGAACAAAGAATAAGTGGTACCCGAACCACGGAAATCGACTTCCACTTTTGCCGAAGTCTTTGCCTTTCCCCAGGTAGGTCCGGTCACATCCACTCCCAATCTGGTATATAATGTATAGAAGTTACCATCTGGTTTAGCATTCAAATCCTTGCCGTCCGCATCAGGAGCTACATCCTTAGGATACATGTAAAAAAGTCCGTCGACAGTTTCTGAGTTGGAACGGCTATTATAGAATAAGTCGGTCCGCACCTGTCCATAAAATTTATAACCAAAACCTTCTTTCTGAGCCATTACCCCTGCCGAAGCGGCCATCATGACCCACATTAAAAAGCATCTTTTTTTCATTGGAAATTACTTTTATCTTTACTGCCCGCAAAATTATACATAATCTATAGAACAGCCAAACAATTCTTTATAAGGAACGTATCCGGCGGAACCAGCATACAAACCAGACCGCAGCCACCAATGCACAACACAATCCGACAGGATAAGCCACTTCGGCCGACAAGGCCAGCCCTTCGGGAGCAATGAGAATATAGGTAGCACAAACACAAGTCATAAACAGAGCCGGTATCAAGGTTACCCAATAGTTTTTTCGTGCACAAACCAGCCAGACCGTAATGGCCCATAAGGTAAAGACTGACAAGGTCTGATTACACCAGGCAAAATATCGCCAGATAATCTTGAATCCTTCCGCATCTCCAAAGCTGTACACCAACAACAAGATGGTAACCAAGAATATAGGGATACAAATCAACAAACGCTTAGCGATAGAGCGCTGTTCTACATGAAAAAAGTCTGCCACAATCAGACGTGCCGAACGCAAGGCGGTATCACCACTCGTAATAGGAGCCGCCACAATTCCCAATATGGCCAAAATTCCACCGAATGCACCTAACCAGTCCTTTGATATATCCGTAGCAACCTTAGCCCCAGAATAAGCTACTCCAGTCACTTTATCCACAATACCGTTCTCCTGAAAGAAATAAGTTGCCGCTGCAGCCCAGATAAGTGCCACAATTCCTTCCGTTACCATCGCTCCATAGAAAATCGGACGGCAGTGCTTTTCATTTGTAATGCAACGCGCCATCAAAGGCGACTGGGTAGCATGAAAACCGCTGATAGCTCCACATGCAATGGAGATAAACATCATTGGGAAAATCGGGTTTTTCTCGTACTTTGTGCCAAATCCCTCCCACATTTCAGGCAAGGCCGGACTTTTGACATACAGCATAACAAGGATGCCTACAGCCATAAACAACAAGGCAAAGGCAAATAAAGGATAAATGCGTCCGATGATTTTATCAATAGGAAGCATGGTCGCCAAAATGTAATACAAGAAAATCACGACCATCCAGAAATACACATCCAGCGCAGAAGGAGTCATACCGGCCAGCAGCTCTGCAGGTCCTGAAACAAAGACCGCACCGACCAGAATCATCAGCAAGACAGTAAACACGCAGGCCACCTTTTTAGTCCGGCTTCCTAAATAACGACCGATAATTTCCGGAAGGCTTTCTCCATTGTTACGCAACGATAAGGTACCGGACAAAAAATCGTGTACGGCTCCGGCGAAAATCGTACCGAACACAATCCACAAATAAGAAGCCGTACCAAACTGTGCCCCCATTATCGCCCCGAAAATAGGTCCGAGCCCGGCTATGTTCAAAAACTGAATCATAAAAATTTTCCATGTGGGAAGTGGAATAAAATCCACCCCGTCGGCCATTGTCAAAGCCGGCGTTTTACGTGTGGAATCAGGAGCAAACAAGGAATTGACGTACTTTCCATAAACCCAATATCCCACCACCAATAATACCAATGCGAGAGTAAACGTTATCATATCTATCAATTTATCTTTTATTATCGCGCAAAAGTAATAAAAAGAAACAAACCGTTACTATTTTCAAGAAAGATTTACTCCAAAGCCCTCATTCTTTCACCTCTTCTTCCGGCTTATTATCTTCTTTCTCTACATATCCGTAATTTATATGTATATTTGCACAAACATTTAAAAGATATGCGCATACTATTAATCGGTCTTCTATTTATAAGCAGCTTGCTTTCCTTACAAGCTCAGCCTAAAGAGGAAATACGCGCCACCTGGCTGACCACTCTGGGAGGAATGGACTGGCCTACACGGAAAGCGAATTCGGCCAAAGGAATTGAAGCTCAGAAAAATGAGCTGATCCGGCAACTTGATGCCTTAAAGGCAGCTAATTTCAATACCGTACTTTTTCAAACCCGTCTTCGGGGAGACGTTATCTACCCTTCTGCAATTGAGACCTTTGCAGAAAGTCTTACAGGACATACCGGCAAGAACCCCGGATATGACCCACTGCAATTTGCAATAGAAGAATGTCACAAACGAGGACTGGAACTTCATGCATGGCTGGTGTGTATTCCTATCGGAAACAAGCGCCAAGTAACGCTATTGGGAAAGAACTGTGTAGTAAAAAAACAACCGGCACTCTGCAAGCAGTTCAATGGGAGCTGGTACCTTGACCCCGGAAATCCAGGAACAGCCGATTACCTGAGCCGGATAGCCAAGGAAATCACAAGTCGCTATGACATTGACGGCATCCATTTGGATTATATCCGCTATCCGGAGCAGGGCGAAAAGTTCCCGGACAAAGATACCTATCGGAAATATGGAAAAAAGCAAGAACTCAAGCAATGGAGACGGGATAACATTACCCGCATTGTCGCACGAATTTACGCGGAAGTAAAACAACTGAAGCCGTGGGTAAAAGTCAGCAGTTCCCCCATCGGGAAATTCAACGACACACGGCGTTATTCATCCTTTGGATGGAACGCATACAGCACAGTATATCAGGATGCGCAAAAGTGGCTGAATGATGGTATTCAGGATGCGCTTTTCCCCATGATGTATTTCCAGGGAAATCACTTCTACCCTTTTGCACTCGACTGGAAAGAAAACAAGAATGAACGTTGGGTCGTACCCGGACTGGGAATCTATTTTCTTCACCCTAAAGAGCAGAACTGGAAAGTAGATGAAATCATACGCCAGATTTACTTCTCCCGAAGAATAGGGTTGGATGGACAGGCTTATTTCCGTAACAAATTCATGCTGGAGAATACCAAAGGAATACTGGATGAACTGACGAGCCACTTTTACACCTACCCGGCAGTAGTGCCTCCCATGCGATGGACAAAAGGCAATCTTCCTTCTCAGCCGACTTCTCCTTCTTTAGTATTAAAAGGAAACAATATCGAAATGAGTTGGAAGGCATCCCCATCTTTGCCGGGAGGAGTTTATTACCGGATTTATGCATCCGCAACTTATCCGGTAGATACAGAGAAGGCTCAAAACCTGATTATTACGCGTACGGACAGTTGTCAATACACTTTTGTGCCGGATTTGTCTACAAAGGGAGGTGTCTATTGGGCGGTTACAGCCGTAAACCGTTTTGGATATGAAAGCATCCCACTGGCTTTAAACGTACCGACTAAAGACAAGCCTGTGATTTATTACGGAAGCTTTCCAGCTATCCCAAGCGGATATATGCTCATTGTGAGTGACGCCACAGGCATGGAGATTCTCCGTACAATCCAACCGGAGAAAGACATTCCTCTGAAAACGGGAAAAGGCTTTTTCCGATTCAGCCTGTTAGCTCCTGACGGCACAATTACCCCTGCCGGAGTGACGGTGTACTGATTTTATCCCGAAACGCATGGTAATAAAAGGAATAATCACTAAATTTGCACATTCAATTGAAACAAACAAACTTACTATACTCATGAGCAATCAACGATACATGCAGCGCGGCGTATCTGCATCTAAAGAAGATGTACATAACGCTATCAAGAACATTGACAAAGGTATTTTCCCAAAAGCATTCTGTAAAATCATTCCTGATATTTTAGGAGGTGACCCGGAGTACTGCAACATCATGCATGCCGACGGAGCCGGAACAAAATCTTCACTGGCTTATTTGTACTGGAAAGAAACCGGTGATTTGTCTGTATGGAAAGGTATCGCACAGGATGCATTGATTATGAACATCGATGACTTGTTGTGCGTAGGAGCGGTAGATAACATCTTAGTATCTTCTACCATCGGCCGTAACAAGCTGCTTGTACCGGGAGAAGTGATTTCTGCCATCATCAACGGAACAGATGAGTTACTGGCTGAACTTCGCGAAATGGGTGTCGGCGTATATGCTACAGGTGGAGAAACTGCCGATGTAGGCGACTTGGTTCGTACGATTATTGTAGACAGTACGGTAACTTGCCGTATGAAACGTGCCGATGTCATCGACAATGCCAATATCCGCCCGGGTGACGTAATCGTCGGTCTGGCTTCTTATGGTCAGGCTACTTATGAAAAAGAATATAACGGCGGTATGGGAAGCAACGGTCTGACCAGTGCCCGTCATGATGTATTCAGCAAATACCTGGCTGAAAAATATCCGGAAAGCTACGACAAGGCTGTGCCTGAAGAATTGGTCTATAGCGGTAAACTGAAACTGACGGATGCCGTAGAAGGCTCTCCACTGGATGCCGGTAAGCTGGTTCTTTCTCCGACACGCACTTATGCCCCGGTGGTTAAGAAATTGCTGGATGCCTTGCGTCCGGCAATCCATGGTATGGTTCACTGTTCTGGTGGTGCACAGACAAAAGTACTGCACTTCGTAGGCGACAATTGCCGTGTCATCAAAGACAACCTCTTCCCTGTTCCTCCTTTATTCCGCACCATCAAGGAACAGAGTGGCACTGACTGGGACGAAATGTACAAAGTATTCAACATGGGACACCGTCTGGAAGTTTACTTGTCACCGGAACATGCAGAACAAGTAATTGAAATCAGCAAGTCGTTCAATATCGACGCACAGATTATCGGACGCATCGAAGAAAGTGACCACAAGGAACTGATTATCCGTTCTGAATTTGGAGAATTCAAATATTAATGACCGAACATAGATGGGCGCAGGGAATTTATTACCAACCTGCCCCATTATTATATTTATGAAGCCACAAGAAAAGAAGGGATGTCTTATAGGAATCGGCCTACTTGTTTTATACTGTATCCTTACCTATCTTAGTATGAAATTTGACTCCCCTATTCTTAAAACAATAAGTTTCGGGATACCAGGATTTGTCTCTTCATATGTTTTGGGAAAATACTTTGGCATTAAAGATTTTCAATGGAAAACCCAAAGAGATCTACCTCTTATCTTGCTCGGACTCATAATCTTCATTTTCTTTACTTGGATAGCCTATGGTAGATTATGGTAAATAACTACCCTTTCAATAACCCAACAGTATAAGCATTCCACTTGAATGGCAGAAAACAATACATTATTAGAAAAATTAGAAGGCTTGGTATCACGCTTTGAAGAAGTGTCCACACTAATTACAGACCCAAACGTGATAGCTGACCAAAAACGATACGTCAAACTGACCAAAGAATACAAAGAGCTGGGCGACCTGATGGCTGCCCGCAAGAAGTATCTTCAATGTCTCAACGGCTTGGAAGAAGCCAAAATGATGATGAGCGAGAACGATCCGGAGATGAAAGAAATGGCTCGTGAAGAAGCGGCCTCCTGTGAAGCTCGTATTCCGGAACTGGAAGAAGAAATAAAATTATTGTTAGTACCGGCAGACCCGCAAGATGACCGAAATGCCATTCTGGAAATCCGTGGTGGTACGGGAGGTGATGAAGCTGCTATCTTTGCAGGCGATTTGTTCCGAATGTATTCCAAATACTGCGAATCAAAAGGATGGAAACTGGAAGTATCCAGCGCCAACGAAGGAGCTGCGGGTGGCTTTAAAGAAATTATCTGTTCGGTAACAGGTGAAAAAGTATACGGTACACTGAAATATGAATCTGGTGTACACCGCGTACAGCGAGTTCCTGCAACTGAAACTCAGGGACGTGTACACACCTCGGCTGCATCGGTAGCCGTACTTCCTGAAGCCGAGCCATTCGATGTAGAAATCAACGAAGGTGAAATCAAATGGGATACATTCCGAAGCGGTGGTGCCGGAGGTCAGAATGTCAACAAGGTAGAATCAGGCGTACGCTTGCGTTACAACTGGAAAAACCCCAACACCGGTATCGTAGAAGAAATCCTCATAGAATGTACGGAAACTCGCGACCAGCCGAAGAACAAGGAACGTGCTCTCAGTCGTTTGCGTACATTTATTTATGACAAGGAACACCAAAAGTACATTGACGACATTGCTTCCAAACGCAAAACCATGGTAAGTACTGGTGACCGTTCAGCTAAGATACGTACTTACAACTATCCACAAGGACGTATCACTGATCACCGCATCAATTATACCATCTACAACCTAGCCGCCTTCATGGACGGTGACATTCAGGATTGCATCGACCACCTGATTGTAGCTGAAAATGCAGAACGATTAAAAGAGAGCGAATTATAAATACGCATGTACGATTTTATCCCACCCCGCGTACAAAAGAATACATTATTACCATTAAAATAAACGTGTCATGAACAAACAAGAATTATTTGAAAACATCAAAAAGAAAAAATCTTTTTTGTGTGTAGGACTTGATACTGATATAAAGAAAATCCCGGAACACCTTCTGAAAGAAGAAGATCCGATTTTCGCATTCAATAAAGCTATCATTGATGCAACAGCTCCCTACTGTATCGCTTATAAACCCAACTTGGCTTTTTATGAAAGTATGGGTGTGAAAGGTTGGATTGCATTCGAAAAAACCGTTGAATACATCAAGAAGAACTATCCAGACCAGTTCATCATTGCTGATGCAAAACGTGGAGACATCGGTAACACTTCAGCCATGTATGCCCGTACTTTCTTTGAAGAACTGAATATTGATTCTGTAACCGTAGCTCCTTACATGGGAGAAGACAGCGTAACTCCATTCCTTACTTACGAAGGTAAATGGGTTATCCTACTGGCACTGACTTCCAACAAAGGCTCACACGATTTTCAATTGACTACTGATACAGAAGGCGAACGCCTGTTCGAGAAAGTATTACGCAAGTCACAAGAATGGGCTAACGACCAGAACATGATGTATGTGGTAGGTGCTACCCAGGGACGTATGTTTGAAGATATCCGCAAAATCGTTCCAAACCACTTCTTGCTGGTACCTGGTATCGGTGCCCAGGGTGGTTCACTGGAAGAAGTCTGCAAATACGGTATGACTAAAGAGTGCGGATTAATCGTTAATTCAAGTCGCGCCATAATTTATGCTGACAAAACAGAAAACTTTGCCAATGTAGCTGCGGAAGAAGCTAAAAAGGTACAACAGCAAATGGAAAAAGAGCTCGCTGCTATTCTTTAAGAAACAATTAGTTTCCACATACAAAGAAGTACAAAGATTTCGTCAGAGATTTTTGTGCTTCTTTTTTATGTACAAAAACAAGTTCCAAAGCTGTTCACATGCAAGAGCAACGAAAATTAATGGCCTTTTCAGGCAAATAATTGTGTTTTTTCACTGATATGTAAAAAAAAAATACGTAATTTGCATAATTAAGTAGTAAGTATGCTTTTTTTAGGCGACTAAATATTGAAGAACAACCAAGGAAAACAAAGGAATTAAAGATAACTAATATGGAGTTCTCAGCTAAGCAAATTGCGGAATACATCCAAGGAATAATAGTTGGTGATGAAAATGCCACCGTACATACCTTTGCAAAAATAGAAGAAGGTGTACCAGGTGCATTATCCTTTCTGTCTAATCCAAAGTACACTCATTATATCTACGATACGAAATCTTCCATTGTATTGGTAAATAAAGATTTCGAACCAGAACATGAGTTGCAGACCACACTCATCAAAGTGGATAATGCATATGAGAGTCTAGCCAAACTCATGGCTTTATACGAAATGAGTATTCCTAAAAAACAAGGTGTAAGTTCGTTAGCTTTCATTGCAGAAAGTGCAAAAATCGGCAAGAATGTATACATCGGTCCATTTGCTTGTATCGAGGAAGGTGCAGAAATCGGGGATAATGTATGCATACATCCACAAGCAACAATCGGAAGCAATGTAAAAATAGGCATGAATACGATTATTTATCCGCACGTAACTATCTATCAGGATTGTAGAATTGGGAACAACTGTATTCTTCATGCCGGAGCTGTAATTGGTGCTGACGGATTTGGCTTTGCTCCCGGAGCTGAAGGCTATGAGAAGATTCCACAAATAGGCATTGTTGTATTAGAAGACAATGTAGAAATTGGTGCAAATACTTGTATTGACCGAGCCACAATGGGACATACCCTCATTAAACAAGGAGTTAAACTTGATAATCTAATACAGGTTGCCCACAACGTGGAAATCGGGAAGCACACAGTTATGGCATCACAAGTAGGAATTGCAGGCTCTGCAAAAATTGGCGAATGGTGTATGTTTGGAGGTCAAGTAGGAGTTGCAGGACACATCAAAGTGGGAGACCATGTCAATGTAGGAGCACAGTCTGGTATTCCAGGAAACACAAAATCAAACACTACATTAATGGGTTACCCAGCAATTGACCCGAAACAGTTCGCTCGTTCTGCCGCTATCTATAAAAAATTACCGGATATGTACGTAGAACTCGGACGCCTGCAAAAGGAAATTGAAGAATTAAAAAAACAACTAAATAAATAAACCCATGTTGAAACAACAAACCTTAAAAGGCAGCTTTTCACTCAATGGAAAGGGACTCCATACGGGAGTTAAACTGACCGTTACGTTCAATCCTGCCCCAGAGCACTACGGGTATAAGATACAGCGAATTGATTTGGACGACCAGCCCATATTAGATGCTGTAGCAGAAAATGTGGTAGACACAACCCGTGGAACAGTTTTAGCAAAAAACGGGGTAAAAGTTAGTACCGTAGAACATGCGTTAGCTGCATTATACGCAGCAGGTATAGATAACTGCTTGATTCAAGTCGACGGACCAGAATTTCCTATTTTGGATGGAAGTGCCAAAGCATACGTAGAATGCATCAAGCGCGTAGGCATCGAAGAACAAGCTGCTCCGAAAGACTATTACATCATCAAGTCAAAGATTGAATTCCGTGATGAAGAAACAGGTTCTTCTATCATTGTACTTCCTGATGACAAGTTCAGCGTCAATACACTGATTTCATACGACTCTAAAATATTGACCAACCAATATGCTACGTTGGAAAATATGGAGTGCTTCCCTACAGAAATTGCTTCAGCACGTACTTTTGTGTTTGTTCGTGAAATTGAACCGTTGCTGAATGCTGGACTCATCAAAGGAGGTGACCTGGATAATGCCATTGTTATTTACGAAAAACAAATGACACAGGAGAACTTTGATAAGTTAGCTGACGTAATGGGAGTTCCTCACATGGATGCCAGCCATTTAGGGTATATCAACCATATTCCATTGGTATGGCCTAACGAACCTGCACGTCATAAATTATTGGACATTATAGGTGACTTAGCATTGGTTGGTAAACCAATTAAAGGACGTATTATTGCTACACGTCCGGGACATACCATTAACAATAAATTTGCACGTCAGCTGCGGAAAGAAATCCGTATGCATGAGATACAAGCTCCGATTTACAACTGTAATGAAGAACCGTTAATGGATGTAAATCGTATTCGAGAATTACTGCCTCATCGTTATCCATTCCAGTTGGTAGATAAAGTCATAGCTATAGGAGCAAACTATATTGTCGGTGTTAAGAACGTAACATCTAATGAACCATTTTTCCAAGGCCATTTCCCGCAAGAACCTGTAATGCCTGGTGTATTACAAATCGAAGCAATGGCTCAAGTAGGAGGCTTGCTAGTTTTAAACTCAGTAGACGAACCAGAAAAATACTCAACCTACTTCTTGAAGATAGACAACGTAAAGTTCCGTCAGAAAGTGGTTCCAGGCGATACTTTAATTTTCAGAGTTGAATTGATGGCGCCTATTCGCCGCGGAATATCGACTATGAAAGGATACGTTTTCGTAGGTGAAAAAATTGTCTGCGAAGCTGAGTTTATGGCACAAATTGTAAAAAACAAGTAACATGATCAGTCCTTTAGCATATATAGACCCAGAAGCTAAAATCGGGGAAAACGTAGAAATAGGTCCTTTTGTCTTCATTGATAAAAATGTAGTCATTGGTGACAATAACGTCATTATGCCCAATGCAAATATATTATATGGTTCTCGCATTGGGAACGGAAACCGCATTTTCCCCGGAGCAGTAATTGGAGCCATTCCACAAGACTTGAAGTTTCACGGAGAAGAAACCACTGCAGAAATCGGCGATAATAATACCATTCGTGAAAACGTAACCATCAATCGTGGCACAGCCGCCAAAGGAAAAACCATCGTAGGTAATAACAACCTGCTGATGGAAGGAGTACACGTAGCCCATGACACGATTGTAGGAAGCGGATGTATTATTGGCAACCAGACTAAAATGGCAGGAGAAGTGATCATCGATGATAATGCCATCGTAAGTGCTTCTGTACTGATGCACCAATTCTGCCGTGTAGGAGGCTATGTGATGATTCAGGGAGGATGCCGTTTTAGTAAGGATATCCCGCCTTTCATCATTGCCGGACGTGACCCGATTGCTTATTGTGGTATCAATATTGTAGGCTTGCGACGCAGAGGATTCTCCAACGAATTAATCGAAAACATCCATAATGCTTACCGTATTATATACAACAGCGGAAAGATGGTGACAGATGCCATAGAAGAAATCAAGCGAGAAGTTCCAATGAGCAAAGAAATTGAATACATCATTTCATTCGTGGAAAACTCACAGCGCGGTATCATCCGATAAAAAAGATTTTGTATATTTACCCCATCAACAAAAGACAAAAAGAAAATGGTATACAAATTTAGAATCATATCTGACGAAGTCGATGATTTTTTGAGAGAAATCCAAATCGACTCTGAAGCTTCTTTCTACGACCTGCACGAAGCTATTCTGAAATCAACTGGATACAAAGATGACCAGATGACTTCTTTCTTCATTTGTGACGATGACTGGGAAAAAGAAACAGAAATAACCCTGGAAGACATGGGAAGCGGCAGTTCGGAAGAAGATACATATATCATGAGAGAAACTCCTTTAAGCGAATTGCTGGAAGATGAAAAACAGAAGATGATATATGTATTTGACCCGCTCGCTGAACGTGTATTCTTCATCGAACTTTCAGAAATCATCACTGGAAAAGATTTGGACAAGGCAGTATGCACTCGTAAAAACGGAGAAGCTCCTCAACAGACCATCGATTTTGATGAACAGATGAATACAAACGCCGCACTCGACCTTGACGAAAACTTCTATGGTGATCAAGACTACGACATGGAAGACTTTGACCCGGAAGGTTTTGACATCAACGAAGGAAGCGGAAATCCTTATGATGAAGATAAATATTAAACAGAGCTGACACGCAGTTACATCAGTGTAAAACAATATAAGAAATGTCATCCTGGGTCTGACTCAGAATGACATTTTCTTTTTTCCCTACCGACTATACTCGCACACAAATGAAAAAGCCCGTCCTTATCGTACTTATTGGTCCTACCGGTGTAGGAAAAACAGAATTGAGTCTTTCCATTGCCGAAAAGTATCATACCTCTATCATCTCTTCAGACTCTCGCCAGCTGTATAAAGACCTGAAAATTGGTACAGCAGCACCTACTCCCGATCAGTTGAAGAGAGTACCTCACTATTTTGTAGGTACCCTTGAACTAACCGATTACTATAGCGCAGCCCAATTCGAGACGGAAGTACTAAAGAAATTGGAAGAGTTATTCAAAACTCATCCGGTAGTGGTGATGACCGGAGGTTCCATGATGTACGTTGACGCCGTCTGTAAAGGTATAGACGATATTCCTACGGTGGATAAAGAAACACGCGAACTGATGTTGCGCCGCTACGAAAGTGAAGGTTTGGAGCAACTTTGTGCAGAACTGCGGGTGCTTGATCCGGAGTATTACCGCATTGTAGACCTGAAAAATCCCAAACGAGTGATTCATGCACTTGAAATCTGTTATATGACGGGAAAAACATACACCTCATTCCGCACTCGTAACACCAAAGAACGTCCGTTTCAAATCATCAAAATTGGCCTCACACGCGACCGTGAAGAACTATACCAGCGCATTAACCAACGGGTAGATGAAATGATAAAAGAAGGATTGCTGGAAGAAGCCAAAAGCGTATATGCTTACAAGCACCTCAATTCACTCAATACCGTTGGCTACAAAGAGATATTCAATTACCTGGATGGAGAATGGGAACTTCCTTTTGCGATAGAAAAAATCAAGCAAAACTCACGCATTTATTCCCGGAAGCAAATGACTTGGTTCAAGAGAGACCCAGAAATCACATGGTTCCATCCTGCACAAGCGGAAGAGATTATGAAATTCCTAGAAGAACGAATCAATCAGGCGTAGCCGATTGGTTATCTTCCAGCAAGAATTCCTTCCGGAACATATCCACAAACAGAAGGAACAGCGATACGAGCAACGGACCAAATATCACTCCCATAAAACCAAATAAAGGAAGACCAGCCACTACACCGAAAATCGTAATCAACGGATGCACATCCGCCATTTTTTTCTGAAGCAGGAAACGAATCAGGTTATCGCACTGTGAAACGATGATAGCCCCATATCCCAGCATCATCAGAGCGTTCACCCAGCTTCCTACAATCAGGAAGTAGATGGTGATTGGCACCCATACCAAAGCAGTACCCACCAAAGGAATTACCGAAGCAAAAGCTGTCAACATGGCACTTAGAAATGGATTGGGGGCATCGCAAATCAAATAGCCTCCTAATGATATAAATCCTTGGATAATGGCCAGCAAAGGAATACCAATGGCATTGGAACGCACCATCAGCTGCACTTTCTTCAGTACTTCAATCTTATTCTCTGCCTTAAAAGGCAACAGTGTGGAGACATAGTGTTCCATAGATTTTCCTTCATAAAGCATAAAGAACAACAGCATAATAGCTACGCACAAGTTAACCAGCAGATCGCTCACTCCACTCATCACCGACTGCCCGATAGAAGAAGCTTGTGATACAAAGAACGACAGACTTTTCTCCGACAAAATATCAAAGCCGGTACGGTCTTTGATAAAATCAATCACATGCCATGCCGGACGAATGATAGCCTCCGTATCAAAGTGCATCTTTGAAACCTGACTAACCAGTGCCCAGCCAAACAAAGAAAGTGGTATCAGAATGAAGAGTGTCACCCCAATTGTCACCAGCCATACAGCCAATGCCGGCTTCATCTTGGTCTGAAGCCAGAAAGTGACATTCCGCAACAGCAAATAAAGCGTAAATCCTCCCAAAATACCGTTCAGAAACGGCTGTGCCTGGCGGAACAGCAAATACCCCAATCCAAGGATAAACACAATCAGTGAATATTTCCAATACCTTTCTTTCATGATTCCTTGATTTAAACTGTCACATTAATTCTCTTTTGCTTCTTCCTGCGGAATACGGAATGCCGTGTAAAGTTCCAATACCGCGGCCACCGTAAGGCACACAATCCATTCATTCCGTTTCCACAGCAACATGATTACCCCTGTCAACACCAGCAACATAGCTCCCAAAAGCTGCTGACGGCGCAAACGACGGATAATGATATTCTTTCCTTTATAATCAGAAACCAACTGTACGTAAGCAAACAGACAAGCCCCTACCAGATACACATACGGAGCCCATACTAGTTTTACGAACTGCAATATCAAGCCAATAAACAACACAATGGCTCCCACTACAGCCAGTTTATCCTTCAACTTTGATTCCATCACTTGTCTTCTTCAAAAATAAAAATATCCTCATTTTCTTTCTTCATCAGGTATTTTTCACGAGCCACCTTCTCTAATGCTTCCTTATTGGAGGTAATCTCCTTCAGCAATTTGCTATCCTCTTCATACTGCTTCCGGTAACGCTCAATCTCTGTATTCAACTGATGAATTTCACGTTTATGTGCAATGCGGCGTATCAGACTATTTTCATCCAACACTCCGATAATCAACAGAAAAGCACCGATGGTTACCCAATACTTATGCCTTCCGATAAAAGCCCATATATTAGCCAGTTTACCCATAAAATACACACTTTATTACCCTTGCAAAGATAGAAATTATTTCCTAGCAAGCCCATGACAAGAAAGAGATTTTATGTACATTTGCAGAAATATCAAGGAATCAAACAAAAGAATCGACACATGGAAAATTATATCGTATCGGCACGCAAATACCGCCCCTCTACTTTCGATACCGTAGTGGGACAACGTGCATTGACCACGACCCTGAAAAACGCCATTGCCAATCATAAACTGGCGCATGCCTACCTGTTCTGCGGTCCGCGAGGAGTAGGAAAGACCACCTGCGCCCGTATCTTTGCCAAGACCATCAACTGTCTTCACCCAACCAGTGAAGGAGAGGCATGCAACGAATGTGAGTCATGCAAGGCTTTCAACGAACAGCGTTCCTATAATATCCATGAGTTGGATGCGGCCTCCAACAACTCAGTCGAAGACATCCGTTCCTTGATCGAGCAAGTACGCATCCCGCCCCAAATCGGCAAGTACAAGGTGTACATCATCGACGAGGTGCACATGCTGTCTACCGCCGCCTTCAATGCCTTTCTGAAGACATTGGAAGAACCGCCCCAGCATGCCATTTTTATTCTGGCCACCACTGAGAAGCATAAAATTCTTCCCACCATCCTGAGCCGGTGCCAGATTTACGACTTTAGTCGCATCACGGTCAACGATACGGTGGAACACCTGGAAAACGTAGCCCGCAAGGAGCACATCGAAGCCGAACCGGAAGCCCTGAACGTCATTGCACAGAAAGCCGACGGGGGTATGCGTGATGCCCTCTCCATCTTCGACCAGGTAGTGAGCTTCACCAACGGGCACATCACCTACCAAAGTGTGATTGAGAACCTGAACGTACTGGACTACGAATATTATTTCAAGCTGACCGATTTCTTCCTGGAAAATAAAGTAGCCGAATGCCTGCTCACGTTCAATGATATTCTTCGAAAAGGATTTGACGGCAACCATTTCATCACGGGACTGACTTCACATTTCCGAAACCTGCTGGTAAGCCGCGATCCGTCTACCCTGCAACTGCTGGAAGCCGGTGCTTCTATCCGGGATCGATACCAGGCTCAAGCGCAGAAATGTACGCCACAATTCCTGTACAAAGCCATGAAGCTGTGCAACGACTGCGACCTGAACTACCGGCAAAGCAAGAACAAACGCCTGCTGGTAGAGCTCACCCTTATTCAGGTGGCACAACTCACAGCCGAACCGGAAGATGCCGGAAGTGGGCATAGCCCTAAGAAACAGTTATCTCCCGTCTTCCATACGGCACAAGCCAGTCAGCCTGTAGCCCCACCCGCACAAGCGACTCCGGCAGCTACAGCTCCGGTTTCTCAGCCGACTCCTCAGCCTCAACCGGCGGCAGCAAGTGCACAACCTTATACAAGCACCTTGCAGCAATCGGAAGTACCCTACACCAAAAGCAGTCCACTGCCCAAAGTCAGTACGGAAAGAAAGGCACCGGTCATCAAAGCCGGCAGTTTAGGCATGTCTATCCGCAAGACACAGACAGCCTCGGCAGAGCCAGCCGCACGAACAGCATCCAATGCACCCGTGCAACAGCCCGTGACAGAGACATGGGAAGATTACATGTTCAATGAAAAAGACTTAGGCTATTACTGGCGTGAGTTTGCCAGTCTGCTACCTAAAGAGGAGGCTGCCAATGCCGGACGCATGATGAACATGCACCCTCACCTGCTGGCCGACCAGCAGACATTTGAAGTAGCGGTGGACAATGACATGGTTCAGAAATACATGCAGCAACTGGCACCGAAGATAGAAGCCCATCTACAGGAGAAACTGCATAACCGCAAAATCAGAATGACTACACGGGTAAGCGAAGCCAACGAAAACGTGCGTGCCTATAGCCACGTAGAGCGTTTTCAGATGATGAGCAAGAAAAACCCCAGTCTGCTGAAACTCAAGGAAGTCCTCGGCCTGGAACTTTCCTGATGCCGAAGTATCCATAAAAATACGGGCGGAGAAACATTCACATGCTGTTTCTCCGCCCGTATTCTTTTATATTTCGGTAAACCTCGGCTTACAAATCATGATTCTTCATCCGATACTCAGCCAGTTCCTCATACTTCGTTCCCGGACGACCGTAATTGCAATACGGATAAATGGAAATACCGCCACGTGGAGTAAAGATACCTGTCACCTCAATGTATTTCGGATCCATCAGTTTAATCAAGTCTTTCATGATGATGTTCACACAGTCTTCATGAAAATCGCCGTGATTACGGAAACTGAACAAATACAGCTTCAAGCTCTTGCTTTCTACCATCTTCACATCCGGCAGGTAGCTGATACGAATTTCCGCAAAATCCGGCTGCCCCGTAATCGGGCAAAGACTGGTAAACTCCGGACAGTTGAAACGTACCCAGTAATCATTCTCCGGATGTTTGTTTACAAACGATTCCAGCACCTCAGGCGCATAATCCTGCTTATATACTGTTTTCTTATTCCCCAACAAAGTGAGTTCATCTTTTCTTTCCATACTTACTTATTTTGTTTTGAAGCCAAATATTTTTCCAATCCCTCACGGCGCAATTTACAAGCCGGACAATGTCCGCACCCGTCACCCGGAATTCCATTATAACAAGTCAGTGTCTCGTTTCGAACCAAGTCAAGCACTCCCAGTTCATCGGCCAGCGCCCAAGTCTGCGCCTTGTCAATCCACATCAGCGGTGTATGAATCACAAACTGTTCTTCCATGGCCAGATTCAGTGTCACGTTCAGCGACTTGATAAACGAGTCCCGACAATCGGGATACCCGCTGAAATCTGTCTGCGATACCCCCGTCACCATGTGATGGATACCTTTTTCACGCGCATAAACCGCTGCAATGCTCAGGAAAAACAAGTTTCTTCCCGGAACGAAGGTATTCGGAAATGAATCTTTCGGCTTTTCCTCATCCATGTGAATAGACGTATCCGTCAGAGAGTTTTTTCCCAGGTGTCCGATAAATGACACATCCATGACTTCAAACTCTACCCCGGCTTTCCGTGCAATTTCACGCGCCAGTTCCACTTCTTTTTCATGCTTCTGTCCGTACAGAAAGCTCAGTGCATATACTTTCTCAAAATGCTTTTTTGCCCAGAAAAGACAGGTCGTAGAATCCTGCCCGCCACTAAATACGACGAGGGCCTCCTTATTATTTACCATATTTCTTAGATTTCCTTGATTCTTAATACATTATACGAGATATGCTCGTCATATACATCTGTATCATCCACTCGCTTGATGTACTTCACTACACGAACAGTTACCGGCAGTACAATCACTTCATACAAAGTCTTGAGTACCACCTGCACCAGCATCATCTTGGCCAGCTCACTCACCGGCATCAGTCCGCCAAAAGCCAGCGGGAAGAAAATCAGCGAGTCGGCTCCCTCTCCGGCTATGGTCGACAATACGGCACGGGCAGAAAAATTCTTTCCGTGTGAAGCCACTTTCATGCGGCTCATCACATACGCATTGATAAACGAACCTACCAGAAAGGCTGTCAGACTGGCTACCGCAATACGAGGTGCCATGCCGAATACGAAATTGAAGCTTTCTTCTCCCTCCCAGAACGGAGCAGCGGGAAGAGCCACTGCCAACTGTCCCATGGCCACTACCATGAAATTCATGAGGAAGCCCATCCAGATAATCAGACGCGCCTTACGGAAGCCCCATACTTCGGCAATACAGTCATTAATAATGTAAGAAATCGGGAAAACAATGAGTCCGGCAGTTACTGAAATCGGACCCAGCTGTACGACTTTGGTTTCTAACAGATTAGCTGCCACCAGGCAGACACAAAACACAATGCCCAAAACCATAAAAGGCACTGATACGAGATTTTCTTTTTTCATCGCTCCTGTTTTTTACGTGGTGTTCTAGAATACACGACCGCTATTCACGGCATCGCATGTAAATGTTCTCTTTTTAATCGGGCACAAAGATACAAAGAAATTTCGGGATTAAACTCCATTCCCCTCCAATTATCTTACAAACCTGCGGCAAATATGTGGCAAATGCTTCTTCATTTTCTATGTTTCCCGATGCAGAACCCTATGTTTTCCTTACGTGAAACCTACGTTTTCCGATGCGGAAACGTAAGTTTTACCAAAAGGAAACATAGAAAAGGAAGCAGCACCCCAAAAACGTCACAAGGTCAATCTCCGAATACCGTTTTCTCCTTACGCTTACAGAAAAAACAAATAAAAATCGTACCTTTGTGAATAATGTATCTAAATTTATTCCACACTATGGCTCAAATACATATCAATCAGAATACATGCATACGCTGTAAGAAATGCGTCAGAATATGCCCCTCCGCTCTATTTACCCTTCAGGAAGATAAAGGTATTGAAGTGAATGCCGACGACTGTATCAGTTGCGGACACTGCGTGGCCGTTTGCCCGACCAACTCCATTGAGCATGCAGATTTTCCCCCCGAAAAGGTTCATACCATCGACCGGAGCCAACTTCCCACTGCCGACCAGATGGAACTGCTCATCCGTTCCCGCCGCTCGAACCGTGCGTTCTCCAAAGAAAAAGTCTCGGAAGAGTTGTTACAGCGTATCATAGAGGCTGCCCATCGGGCCCCGACGGCAACCAATGCACAAGAAGTCAAAATGGTATTAGTCACCCGCCCGGAAACTTTGAAGGAGGTCAGCCGTATCACCATCGGTACTTTTATGTCGATAGCAAACTTGGTGGAAAATCCGTTACTGAAATTGATATTGAAGCCGCTTATGCCTTCGGGCTATCGCTACGTACCGGTGTTCAAAAGACTGCATGAGGAATTTGAACGAGGCAACGACGGTATTTTAAGAGGGGCCACGGCTGCCATCTTTTTCTATACCGACAAAAAAGAACGTTTCGGATGTCAGGACTGCAACCTTGCCTACCAGAATGCTTCACTCATGGCAGAAGCGGCAGGAGTCTCACAGTTCTACACCGGATTCGTATGCAGTGCAGCAGGAATGGACCGGAAAAGAAAGTTGCAAAAGCTGTTAGGTATTGAAGGAACCGTTCATGCCGGTATTGCATTAGGCATGCCGTCTTTCCGCTTCGATAAATACATCGACAAAAAAGAGGTGGTACTGAAACGTATTGATTAAACCGAAAGTGCCATGACAAAAAACAACCTGCTAAGCGAAAAGCTGAATTATACGGGAGCCAGCCATACGCCGACTCACCTGCATTTCTGTACATACAACACAGAAATTCTGGAATATCATCAGGGAGCTTCCATCAAAGAGTTTTCTCCTTTCATCCGGCCGGATGCCATCAACTGGGTACAGATTCACGGATTGCAGAATACAGAAATCGTGCAGGAAGTCTGCGATTTTTTCCACATCGATTTTCTTACCACACAAGATATTCTCAATGCGGAGCATCTGACAAAAATTGAAGAGCATGACACCTACAATGTGGTCATCCTGAAACAGTTGTCGGTAGACGAAGAAAACACGTACACTCCCCAACAGCTTTGCATTGTGCAGGGAAGTAATTTCGTACTTACCTTCATGGAACACGACAGCGATTTCTTCAATGAGATTCACACGGCACTGAAAAACAATACCCTGAAAATCCGGAACCGCCAGTCAGATTTTCTGCTAAGCGTCATGCTGAACAGCGTCATGGCCAGCTTTATGTCTATCATATCCCGAATGGAAGACCAGCTGGAAGATATGGAGGAATCGTTGCTGTCACCGGAAACCAGAAGCGGACTGACATTAGAGGATATACAACCCTATCGAAAGGATGCCCGCCTCATCAAGAAATGCATCCTTCCTCTTAAAGAGCAGATGAGCAAGTTGTTTCATGCCGACAACGTACTGCTTCACAAAGCCAACCGTCCGTTCTTTAACGACGTAAACGACCATCTGCAATTCGTATTACAGACTCTCGACGGCTGCCGCGACATGATTTCGGCCCTGGTAGACCTTTACCTGTCGAACAATGACCAGCGGATGAACAACATCATGAAGCAACTCACCATCGTATCGACCATCTTCATTCCGCTGACATTCTTAGCAGGTATCTGGGGAATGAATTTCGAATGGATGCCCGAACTGGGCTGGAAATACGGTTACCTGATGGCCTGGGGACTGATGCTGGTTACCGGCATCGGAGTATACCTGTTTTTCAAACGGAAGAAATGGTATTAATCACAAACTATTCACCTAAATTATTCTACACAGTATGCGAAAAAAAGAACTTTATCAAAAAGTCATTGAATATTTTCAGACGGCCATGCCCGTAGCCGAAACGGAACTGCACTATAGCAACCCGTTTGAACTGCTGATAGCTGTCATCCTCAGCGCACAATGTACCGACAAGCGGGTCAACATGATTACCCCTCCCCTGTTCAGGGATTTTCCTACTCCCGAAGCTTTGGCTGCCACCACTCCGGAAGTAGTGTTCGAATACATCCGCAGCGTGAGCTATCCCAACAACAAGGCCAAGCATCTGGTAGGAATGGCGCAGATGCTGGTACGCGATTTCCAAAGTACCGTGCCCGACACGCTGGAGGAGCTGATCAAATTACCCGGTGTAGGACGCAAAACGGCGAATGTTATCCAAAGCGTGGTATTCAATAAGGCTGCCATGGCAGTCGATACCCACGTGTTCCGCGTGAGTCATCGCATCGGACTGGTTCCCCGCACGTGTACCACTCCACTAGCTACTGAAAAACAACTGGTAAAATACATCCCTGAATCGCTTATCCCGACCGCACACCACTGGCTGATTCTCCACGGACGTTACGTTTGTACGGCACGTGCCCCAAAATGTGAAAGCTGCGGACTGAACGGGATTTGTAAAGAGTCTTTAAAAAGTAGTTCAGGGCTGTCTATGACTAAAAACTAATTTATAAATGTATGGTGAGAGGCCATTATCTTAATTAAACACTACTATATACAGCCAACCAATCGCAAAGATTTAAGCAAAAGCCAATCAGAGAGCTATTGGATCCTAAAAATCATACATGTTAATACAGATGGAAAGAATATTCTTAGAAATTAAAAGATACTTTAAGAATATTCTTTCTATGTATATTCCCATATACTAAAACTATTCCATTATCTTTGACCAACGATTATTATTGAAACTAAACTTTTATCTAACCTAAAGAATCTTTATGAGAAATATCACAATCCTCCTAAGCACTTGTAGTCTGATAAGCAGTACTTTATACGCACAAACAACCGATAAGCCCAACATTATCATGTTTTTAGTGGATGATATGGGATGGCAAGATACTTCCGTTCCATTTTTTGAGGACAATAGGACCCTGCTCAATGAACGTTACCATACACCCAACATGGAAAGATTGGCACAAATGGGAGTACGATTTACTGAAGCCTATGCATGTGCAATTTCCTCCCCTACCCGCTGCAGTCTAATGTCAGGAATGAATGCAGCCCGACATAAGGTCACCAACTGGACGCTGGAACTCAATCAAAAGACAGACGAATCAAGCGATGTAATAAAGTTGCCCGAGTGGCATTACAACGGCATCCAACCAGCTGAATCTAACATAAACAATTCTACTCCTATTACTTCTTTTCCCCAACTGCTAAAAGAAAACGGTTATCGAACAATTCATTGTGGTAAAGCACATTTCGGTGCACGCACTACACCTGGAGAAAATCCACTCAACATGGGATTTGATGTAAATATTGCAGGAGGCGCGAATGGTGCTCCAGGAAGTTATTTAGGGACAAGAAATTTCGGAGAAGGTAGCCGATTTGCCGTAAAAGGACTGGAAAAATATTACGGTCAGGATATATTTATCACAGAAGCGCTCAAAGAGATTGACCAATCTGTAGAAATGAACAAACCATTCTACCTGTATATGTCACATTATGCAGTGCATACTCCTTACGATGAAGATAAAAGGTTCAGTAGTAATTATAGAGACAAATATGACAAACAGCTCAAGGCTATACTCGACGAAAAAGAAGTCAAATATGCGGCACTGGTAGAGGGTATGGACAAAAGTCTGGGAGATATTCTTGACTATTTAAACTCACATCCACAAATAGCTCAAAACACTATTATCCTCTTCATGTCCGACAATGGAGGGCTGGCATTGAATCATGCTCGCCAGGGCATAGAAAACCGTGATGCGAATGCTCCAGCCCGTGCCGGAAAAGGTTCGGCTTTCATGGGAGGTGTACGCGAACCCATGATGGTATACTGGCCTGGAATAACAAAAGGAAACAGCATCTGCCACCAAAAAGTAATTATCGAAGACTTTTTCCCTACCATATTGGAGATGGCGGGTATAAAGAACTATACGACCAAACAAACCATTGATGGAGTGAGCTTTGTAGATGCATTAAAAAATCCGGACAATCTTAAAGAACGCACACTTATTTGGCATTTCCCTAACTTATGGGGCGAAACACAAAACAAGGAAGAGGGATATGGTGCTTATTCGGCTATTTTGAAAGAAGATTATCATCTGATTTATACTTGGGAAACTCAAAAGCTCAGATTATACCATATCAAAAATGATATAGGCGAACAACAAGACTTAGCATCTCAGCACCCGGAAATCGTAAAGCAGTTGAGCAAAGAAATGTCTGATTATTTGAGAGCAAGAAGTGCCCAAAGACCTTCCATGAAGACGACGGGTAAAATTATACCTTATCCTGATGAATTATAATTCCCTACGATATAATTTCTCATTATTAATCTACTTACGTCCAAGTATCGCCTATTAATATAAACTTTATTCAATTCACCATGAACAAAATATCGCTTATCCCATTTTTGTTATGTACTACTCCCCTTTCATCACATGCCCAAAAGATACAGCAGCCCCACATCGTGCTCATTCTATGCGATGACATGGGATTTTCCGATTTAGGATGCTACGGCAGTGAAATCCATACCCCCAATATTGATAAGCTGGCTCAGGATGGCATACGCTTCAGTCAGTTCAAAAATACGGGAAGAAGTTGTCCGAGCAGAGCAGCCCTACTTACCGGAAGATACCAGCACCAAGTGGGAATGGGATGGATGGCAGAAGTGGACGAGCACCGTCCGGGATACAGAGGACAAATAGATAAAGAATACCCGACCATCGCTGAAATCATGAAAGCTGGAGGATATCGTACTTACATGAGCGGGAAATGGCATGTCACTACCACTGGAGGATATGATGCTCCCAACGGCAGTTATCCTGTGCAAAGAGGATTCGACAGGTATTACGGTTGTCTGCACGGAGGAGGAAGCTACTATAAACCCGACCCGGTATACAATGATTTTAAAAGAATCACTCAATTGCCCGACGATTATTACTACACAAAAGCCATTACCGATTCTGCGGTAAGTTTTATCCATACACATGATACAGACAGGCCTATGTTCTTGTATCTGGCCCATTATGCACCTCATCTGCCTCTTCAGGCTCCAGCAGAGTATGTTGAAAAATGTATGGACCGCTATAAAGTAGGATATGATGTGCTACGAAAGCAGCGATTTGAAAAACAAAAGAGACTGGGACTTATTCCTGACAATATGGAATTGCCTATCTTCAATAAAGAATTCAATGGTAAACGTCCGTCATGGAATGAATTGACACCGGAACAGCAAGAGAAATGGATAAAAGACATGGCTACGTATGCTGCCATGATTGAAATCATGGACGAAGGTATCGGACAAGTCATAAAAGAACTCAAAAAGAAAAATATGTATGAAAATACAGTGTTTCTCTTCATGAGTGACAATGGAGCTACTGACGAAGGAGGATTTATCGGACAACTGATGTCTGACCTGTCAAACACTCCCTATAGAAGCTACAAAAAGTGGGTATTTCAAGGAGGAACCAGCAGTCCGTTGATTCTTTGTTATGGCAACAAAAGCAAGAATCTACAAAAAGGAAAAGTATGCAGTCAACCGGCCCATATCATTGATATAATGCCTACTTGTATGGCATTAGGCAACGTATCATACCCTAAAACATTCTCACATGCAGACCTACCAGGAACAAACCTGCTTCCGGCCACAACCGGCCAATCCGTTCACAAGAGAACGCTGTACTTTGAGCACCAGAGTTCATGCGCTATCATAGAGGGTAACTGGAAACTGGTAAGAGCCGACAGAAACAGTCAATGGGAGCTGATAGACCTCAGCAAAGATCCGTTTGAAACGCATAATCTCTCTAGCACATATCCGGATAAGGTAGAGGAACTGGAAGCCAAATGGATTGAATGGGCAAATACTCATAAAGTTTTCCCCCTAGAAGATAAGCCATGGACAAAAAGAATTAATTTCTATCATGAAAAAAATTCCTATCAAAAAGGAGATTATTAACCTTAAAATAAACCATATCGTATGAAGAAACCATTTTTGAATATTCGAACTGCTCTATGTAGTTTGATACTCATGATTGCCCAATTAGGGTTTGCCCATCAACCGGAATTTTCTACGGCCGGTTTCTTTGAGCTTCCTAACACCGGAAGAACTGTTTACAGCATGAACCCTGCATGGCGCTTGCATAAAGGCAGTGCGGATGGAGCTGAACGTCCGGATTTCAATGACAAGGAATGGAACCTGGTATCTCTCCCTGACGGCATAGAATATGTGCCTTCCGAAGCCAGCGGCTGTATCAACTATCAAGGTGAGGTTTGGTATAGAAAACACTTTACTCCCGAAGAAGCATGGAAAGGCAAACAACTCTTTCTGCATTTTGAAGCCATCATGGGAAAATCCAAAGTATGGATTAACGGACAACTAGTAAAAGAGCATTTCGGTGGCTTCTTGCCTGTCATTGCAAACATTACTGAATACCTGCGCTACGGACAAGACAATGTGATAGCAGTATGGGCTGACAACAGCAACGATCCGTCTTATCCTCCCGGAAAGCCACAGGATGCACTTGACTTCACCTATTTTGGGGGTATTTACAGAGACTGCTGGCTCATTGCGCATAATAACGTATTCCTCACCGATCCTAATTATGAAAATGAGACTGCCGGTGGAGGATTGTTTGTTTCCTTCAACCACGTATCCGAGCAGTCAGCTGATGTAAAGCTGGACGCACATATCCGAAACATGTCCGAAAAATCATTCACCGGAAAGGTAGAATACCAGCTGTTTAATGCCGCACAGAAACTGGTTGCTCAAGCGGAAAAAGCATTCTCCGTAAGCAAAAGAAAGGAACGGAAGACATCCCTTGTACTGCACGTGAACCAACCTGAATTATGGGAACCTGATTCTCCTACGTTATACCAGCTTCACGTCATGATAAAAGATAAAGCAGGAAAACTCATCGACGGATACCGCCGTCGTATTGGAATCAGAAGTATTGAGTTCAAGGGAAAAGACGGCTTCTGGCTGAATGGAAAACCTTACCCTTTCCCATTAATTGGTGCCAACAGGCATCAGGATTTTGCCATCATCGGTAACGCCCTGTCAAACAGCCTTCATTGGAGAGATGCCAAAAAGCTTCGTGATGCGGGATTAAGAGTCATCCGCAACGCACACTATCCACAAGACCCGGCTTTCATGGATGCTTGCGATGAACTGGGACTGTTCGTCATCGTCAATACCCCTGGATGGCAGTTTTGGAACGATGAACCTATCTTTGCACAAAGGGTATTTAGCGACATCCGTAACATGGTCAGACGCGACCGTAATCATCCTTCTGTCTGGATGTGGGAGCCGATTCTCAACGAAACATGGTATCCGGAAGATTTTGCCAAGAATGTAGTAAGCATTCTCCATGAAGAATATCCCTATCCTTATTGCTATGCAGGTTGCGATGTGACCGCTAAAGGACATGAATATTTTCCTATCCATTTCACACATCCTGTCAATGGGGCTGGAGGAGCATTTAACACATCAGACTTAGACCCTGACATTTCGTATTTCACCCGTGAATGGGGAGATAACGTAGATGACTGGAATTCTCACAATTCTCCCAGCCGGGTAAACCGTCCCTGGGGAGAAGTACCGATGCTGATACAAGCTCAAGGATATGCTAAAACAGATTATCAGTATACTTGTTACGATGCGTTATATCGTAATTCACGCCAGCACATGGGAGGATGTTTATGGCATTCTTTCGACCATCAGCGCGGGTATCATCCTGACCCATTCTATGGAGGTATCATGGATGCATTCCGACAGCCTAAACTATCCTACTATATGTTCTGCTCACAGCGTCCGGCTGAAAAAAATGATAAACTGATTGCAGAAAACGGGCCTATGGTTTTCATTGCCAATGCCATGACTCCGTTCTCTCCTAAGGATGTAACCGTATACAGTAATTGTGAGGAAGTACGCCTTACCTGTTGCAAAGGAGGGAAACAATATACCTACAAAAAAGCAGTCAAAGGAGAAGGTATGCCTTCACCCGTCATTACGTTCAATAATGTATGGGACGTAATGCACGACAAAGCGTTGGCCAGAGCCAATAAACATGAAGAATCATATCTGCTGGCAGAAGGTTTTGTCGACAGCAGACTGGTTGCAACTCATAAAGTTGTTCCTACTCGACGTCCTTCAAAAGTAATTCTTTGGGTAGACAACGAGCAGACAGAAACCACGGCAGACGGTTCTGATCTGATTACCGTAGTAGCAGCAATTGCTGACGACAACGGAAATATCAAGAGACTAAACAACTACCATATTCAGTTTGAAATTGAGGGACCGGGCGAACTGGTAGCCAATAATGAGACCTTCACGAATCCTCGTGCTATCCAATGGGGAACTGCTCCAGTATTGGTTCGTGCAAAAACACAAGCTGGAGAAATAAAGGTAAAGGCATCAGTTGTATATAATGGCGTACATACTCCTGCACCGGCTGAAATCACTATTCAAACAGTAGAAGCCAAACATCCGCTTATTGCTGCCCCTAATGAACTGAAGCTTTTACAAAACCAGTCAAAGAATGACAAAAGATTTATGCCGCTCAATAAAGTAAGCCAGGAAGCACAACAGCAAAGCCGACTAAAACTGAAAGAAGTAGAAAAGCAACAAAGCGATTTTGAATAAAAGAGTTTTTCAACAGGTATCATCAATCGTGACTTACCAAAAGTCCATATACAAAATAGGCTGCTCTGTTCCGGGCAGCCTATTCCATTAAAAAACTTTATAAATCAAGTAAGATAATCCAACTCATTCCGCATGCTCACCAGTTCCTCGCGGATTCGTTTCAAGCGTTCTACCACATTGGCCGTTTGCATGGTCCCTTCCCTGTTCTGCCGTAACCGTTGCTTGGCACCAGCCAACGTCATCCCTTTTTCTTTCACTAGATGATATACCAGACGAATGTTCTCTATGTCTTCTTTCCGGTACTGACGCACATTTCCTCCTGTTTTCTTAGGAGAAATCATCGGAAACTCTTTTTCCCAATAACGCAGCAATGATTCATTTACATCAAACATTTTTGCCACTTCGCTGATGGAATAATAAAGTTTCAGTTCTTTATCTGTTTTCAAAGCCATAACAAGCAATTCTTTTTAATCAAATACACGACCGTGGTTGGCAGCCAGTTCAATCATCTTTTCATAATCGTCGGCATTCAAATCCATGAAATAATAGTTCACCGGATTGACAATCTTTCCCTTTACACGCACTTCATAATGTAAATGCGGACCGGTACTCTTTCCAGTAGAACCTACCTGACCAATCACTTCCCCACGTGCCACATTCTGACCCACTTTTACCTCTATTTTATTCAAATGAGCGTAACGGGTCACATAACCAAATCCATGGTCAATGATGATACAATTTCCATACAACCCATCCCAGCCAGCCTGTTTTACCCGTCCGTTTCCTGTAGCATATACCGGCGTACCAACATTAGCCGAAAAATCCATTCCTGCATGAAATTTCACAGTCTTATAAATCGGGTCAACACGCATACCGTATCCCGAAGCTGTCTGTTTCAGATTCTTGTTTGAAACGGGCTGGATAGCGGGAATACAGGCTAGCATTTTGTCATGCTGTTTACAGAGCCCCACCACTTCGTCGAAAGATTTGGACTGGGCATAAATCTTCTTCTCCAAATCATCCATTTTCTGCAGGGTATGGATGACCAGACGACTGTTGGCCATGTCCATCAGTTCATTATAACGTGCATTATTTGCGGTAGCCGAACGCTGTTCATCCGGTAACGGGTCGGCCTGCATCATTACGCGGTAGATGTTATCGTCACGTTGCTGCAGGCGTTGCATCACTCCTTCCGCCTCATCCAGACGAGAGGAAAGAATGGCATATTGCGACAAAAGTCGGGAATTTTCCGTACGAAGGTCTTTTTCCGAAGGAGAACCGAAAATCCACAACAGCAGGATAAAACTGCCTGCTCCCAGTCCCATACCGACGAAGAGCTGACGCAAGTAGCTCAAAGCCCGCTGGCGTACGGTGGGATAAATACGGTCGTAAGTACGAGTTTTCGGATTGTAGATATAATAGACTTTACGCATGTCGTTCGATTTTGGAAATTTTTAAGCAACAAAACATTAAGTTTTTGCACCAAACATACAGACAAAAATAATAAAACCAATTATCTTTGCAAATCAATTTTGAGAATATTAACTACAAGACGATATAACGATTATGTTGACAGCAAATGAAATCCGCGACTCATTCGTGAAATTCTTTGAGTCGAAAGGACATCAGATTGTGCCTTCTGCACCAATGGTTATCAAGGATGACCCTACCCTGATGTTCACCAATGCCGGTATGAACCAGTTCAAGGATATCATACTTGGAAACCACCCTGCTAAATACAAACGCGTGACTGACTCACAGAAATGTCTTCGTGTGAGCGGAAAACATAATGACTTGGAAGAAGTAGGCCACGATACCTATCACCACACCATGTTTGAAATGTTGGGTAACTGGTCATTCGGTGACTATTTCAAGAAAGAAGCTATCAGCTGGGCATACGAATACCTGGTAAGCGTACTGAAGCTTGACCCGAAAGATTTATATGTGACTGTTTTCGAAGGTAGTCCAAGCGAAGGCATCTCACGTGATGACGAAGCTGCAAGCTACTGGGGACAGTTCTTCCCTGAAGACCATATCATCAACGGAAACAAGCATGACAATTTCTGGGAAATGGGTGACACAGGTCCCTGTGGTCCGTGTTCTGAAATCCACATCGACTCTCGTTCTGCAGAAGAAAAAGCAGCTGTTCCTGGACGCGAACTGGTAAACAAGGATCACCCGCAGGTTATCGAAATCTGGAACCTGGTGTTCATGCAATACAACCGCAAGGCAGACGGAACTTTGGAACCACTTCCTGCGAAAGTAATTGATACCGGTATGGGATTTGAGCGTCTGGTACGTACACTGCAAGGAAAAACATCCAACTATGATACTGACGTATTCCAGCCTATCATCAAAGTGATTGGTGATTTGTCTGGCAAGAAATATGGAGACGATGAAAAGACAGACGTGGCTATGCGTGTAGTTGCTGACCACATCCGTACCATCGCTTTCTCTATCACAGACGGTCAGTTGCCTTCAAATGCAAAGGCCGGTTATGTCATCCGTCGTATCTTGCGTCGTGCTGTTCGTTACGCTTACACCTTCCTCGGACAGAAACAGGCATTCATGTACAAACTGGTTCCGGTGCTGATTGAAAACATGGGTGGTGCTTACCCTGAACTGAAAGCTCAGCAGGCTTTGATTGAAAAAGTGATGAAGGAAGAAGAAGAATCATTCCTCCGTACATTGGAAACAGGTATCCGTCTGCTCGAAAAGACCATGAACGAAACCAAAGCTGCCGGCAAGACAGAAATTAGTGGAGTAGATGCATTTACATTATATGATACATTCGGATTCCCATTCGACTTGACAGAACTGATTTTGCGTGAAAACGGTCTGACAGCCGACGTGAAAGGCTTCGAAGCTGAAATGCAGAAACAGAAAGAACGTGCCCGCAATGCCGCTGCAGTAGAAACTGGTGACTGGGTTACCCTGAAAGAAGGTGAAACTACTTTCGTAGGCTACGATTATACAGAATATGAAACCAGTATCCTGCGTTACCGCCAGATCAAACAAAAGAACCAGACTCTCTACCAGATTGTATTGAGCGAGACTCCGTTCTATGCAGAAAGTGGTGGTCAGGTAGGTGATACCGGTGTATTGGTGAGCGAATTTGAAACTATCGACATCATTGATACAAAGAAGGAAAACAACCTTCCGATTCACATTGCCAAGAAACTTCCGGAACACTTGGAAGCTCCGATGATGGCATGTGTAGATACTGATAAGCGTGCCGCTTGTGCAGCTAACCACTCTTGTACGCACTTGCTAGACGAAGCTTTGCGTCAGGTATTAGGTACTCATGTGGAACAGAAAGGTTCTCTTGTAACTCCTGAATCACTGCGTTTCGACTTCTCTCACTTCCAGAAAGTGACTCCGGAACAGATTCGTGAAGTAGAACACCTGGTAAATGCCAAGATTCGTGAAAACGTACCTTTGACTGAATACCGTAACCTGCCGATTGAAAAGGCTAAGGAACTGGGTGCTATCGCTCTGTTCGGTGAAAAATACGGTGACGAAGTTCGTGTCGTACAGTTCGGTTCATCTATCGAATTCTGTGGAGGTACACATGTATCTGCTACCGGAAAAATCGGTATGGTGAAAATCATTTCTGAAAGCTCTGTAGCTGCAGGTGTACGCCGTATTGAAGCAGTTACCGGTGCGAAAGTAGAAGAGATGTTCGATACCGTACAAGATACTATTAACGACCTGAAGGCATTGTTCAACAATGCACCCGACTTGAAGGCTGCCATCTCCAAGTACATTGAAGAAAACGCTGGTCTGAAGAAACAGATGGAAGAATTCATGAAGGAGAAAGAAGCTGCTGTCAAGAACAAACTGATTGAAGGCGCTAAAGAAATTAATGGCGTAAAAGTAATCAAAGCTGTACTTCCGATGCCGGCTGACGCAGTAAAGAACATTGCATTCCAGTTGAAAGGACAGTTCACAGAAAATCTGTTCGTAGTTATCGGTAGTGTATTTGAGAACAAACCGTTGCTGACTGTAACCATGAGTGAAGATCAGGTAAAAGCCGGACTGAATGCAGGTCAGTTGGTACGTGAAGCCGCCAAGCTGATTCAAGGTGGTGGCGGTGGTCAGCCTCATTTTGCAACTGCAGGTGGTAAAAATCCTGACGGATTGAATACGGCAGTTGACAAAGTGGTTGAACTGGCTGGATTCTAATTTTTCAGAAAACCCTATCAACACTTAATTTTTTACTTTTCATCCCCCCTTATTTGCCCTTTTTAGGAAAATGAGGGGGATTTTTTTCGTACTTTTGCTCACATTCTACAAGCAGACAACCTATGCCTCAAGACAAATATACGCTTATGACCACAGCACCGGTACCTCGCCTTATCCGAGGATTGGCCGTTCCTACCATCATCAGTATGCTGGTCACGTCTTTCTATGTCATGGCCGACACTTATTTTGTCGGGAAAATCAATACTCAGTCTACTGCGGCTGTAGGTATTTCTTTTTCCATCATGGCCATTATTCAGGCATTCGGTTTTTTCTGCGGACATGGTTCAGGTAATTTCATTTCCAGAAGATTAGGTGCACGTGACTATCGCAGTGCGGAAAAGATGGCTGCTACGGGCTTCTTTAGCGCATTCCTTATCGGTTGTGCCATCGCGCTTATCGGCCTGCTTTTTCTGGACCCTATCTGCCGGGCATTAGGTTCTACCCCCACCATTCTTCCATACGCCAAGACCTATTTAGGAATTATCCTGTTGGGAGCCCCTTTTATGGCCTCCTCGCTGGTGCTCAACAACCAGATGCGATTCCAAGGGAACGCCGTTTATGCCATGATTGGCATCATTGTGGGAGCCGTACTCAACATCGGACTTGACCCATTATTGATATTCGTATTCGACATGGGAATTGCAGGAGCCGCCTGGTCGACCTTCATCAGTCAGGTATGCAGCTTCACCATCCTGCTTTTCATGGACCGGAAAGGAGAAAACATCCGTATCCATTACCGGCACTTTACTCCGACTCCAGCCTATCTGAAAGAAATCGTATACGGAGGAAGTCCTTCTCTTTGCCGTCAGGGTCTGGCCAGTGTATCGACTATCCTATTGAATGTAGCAGCCGGAAACTTTGGAGATGCTGCCATTGCCGGAATGTCCATTGTAACCCGCATCTGCATGTTCATCAATTCCTTTGTCATCGGTTTCGGACAGGGATTTCAGCCGGTATGCGGATTTAACTACGGAGCAGGATTAAACCGTCGTGTCCGCCAAGGATTCTGGTATTGTGTGAAGGTAGGCGTTATCTTCTTGGCTATCTGCTCCCTCATCGGCTACATTTATGCCCCAGAAGTAGTCTCCTGGTTCCGGAAAGAAGACCCACAAGTTATCGCCGTAGGAGCCGAAGCTCTACGCTGGCAACTCATCACGCTCCCATTAGGAGCCTGGGTGATACTGTGTAACATGCTGTTACAAACCATCCGTCAGCCTCGCCGGGCCGTCATTCTTTCCTCCTCCCGCCAAGGTTTATTCTTCATCCCCTTGATACTGATTCTGCCGTACTTTTTGCAGTTGCAGGGTGTGGAAATGTGTCAAGCCGCAGCCGACCTATGCTCTTTTCTACTGGCTCTTCCTCTTACCATTCCAGTATTGAAGTCACTGCGCGTAGACAGGACTCCCATGAAAGAAGAAAACACCCGATAAACACGAAACTCCTTATTCGTCTTTTCTTCGATAATCATTAGGAGTCATTCCAGCCATTCGCCGAAAATATTTACTGAAAAATGACGCATTGGGAAAGTTCAATTCATCGGCAATCTGATACACCAGCTTATCCGTATGGCGCAACATCAGTTTAGCTTCCTGCATTACCGCCTCATTTACCCAGTCCATCACCGTGCGTCCGCTGGCCTGACGAACCAGTGTACTCAGATAACGGGGTGTCAGAAAAAGCCGGTCGGCATAAAACGCAATGCTTCGCTCGCGAACTGCATATTTGTTAACTAATTCCAGAAAACGATTGAAAATGTCCTCCTGACGCGTATGCTGCTGACGTTCGGTCGATTGGCTTCTTTTCCTGACAAAATCCAGTTGATGAAAGCACAGAGAAATCAAGCTCTGCACGGAAGCTCTCGGAAAAGGCCGGTCGTGCACCACTTCCCATAGCAAGGCAAACAACTGCTCCATGCGCTGCACTTCCTTCTCAGTTAAAGACAGATGCAAAAACAATCGCCCTTGTAAATAGATCTGCAACAAATCTTCTTTCTGCCAATTCTCCATTAAACTGTTTGAAAAAGCCAGCATAGACAAATCTAAATCGGGAGATACATAAAGGAACTCAAATACCGTTCCCGGAGATACAGCCAGCAAATCGCCCTCCTTAAATTCCACTTCACGAAGGTTGATACGCAGCCGAAGCGTCCCCGCACGAAAAAACACCACTCGCCCCTCGGTCAACCGATAAGGCTGTCCTTCCATCGGGATAAAATGAATTACATCGGCTATCCCCTGAATAGAACGAAGCAATCCCAATTCGGAAGTAAGAAAGCGGGAGGTGTTCGTCCCTTCTCCCACATGTTCACGCACTTTCTTCAATGCCAGCAACAACAGATGATTCGATTTCATTTGACACCTTGTTTTCCTGCAAAGATAATATTTCAAGCCTTTTTTACAGCAAAGACAAGCATTTATCGAACAAAAAGAACATTCCGTCACACATATAGGACCGAAAGATTACACAAAACCCTCTATCTTTGTCATACAATCTTTTAATAAACACCCAATGCCTATGATACGAACATTTCTCCTTTTGTGTGCATGGAGCCTGAGTGTGATAAGTCAGGCACAAATCACCTTGGAAAGTTGCAAGCAGCAGGCCCGTGAAAACTATCCGCTGGTACGACAATACGACTTGATTCAACTGTCCGAACAATATACGCTATCAAATGTAGCGAAAGGCAATCTGCCCCAAATCAGCGTGAGCGGAAAAATATCTTATCAAAGCGAAGCCACTACCTTTCCTTTCGAGATTCCGGGATCGGGCATGAGGGGACTACCGAAAGACCAGTATCAGGCATTGATTGAAATCAAACAAAATATATGGGACGGAGGAAAAATCCGCAACCAAAAAGCTCAGGTCAAAGCCGAAGCCGAAGCAAACGAGCGACAGCTTGATACCAGTCTGTATGCACTGGAAGAAAGGGTGAATCAGGTATTCTTCGGTATCCTGTTACTGGACGAGCAGCTGGCACAAAATGTATTATTAGAAGAAGAACTCGCACGCAACCAGAAAACGGTGGAGGCTTATCGGATAAACGGCACCGCCAATGATGCGGACGTAGACGCGGTAAAGGTAGAGATTCTTCAAACCAAGCAACAGCGTATCCAGTTGGAAAATAACCGTATGGCCTATCTGCGCATGCTGTCCTTACTTACAGGAAAAGAACTTCCGGCACAAACCCAGTTAGTACGTCCAGCCCTTGTGGAAACGAATGCATCTGAATTCAACCGCCCTGAACTACGGTGGTATGAAGCACAAGAACAGACCGTCGCCGTACAACGAAAGGGATTGCAAACGGGTTATCTTCCAGCTTTTAGTCTTTTTGCGCAAGGAGCCTACGGCAATCCGGGACTGGATATATTGAAAGACAAATTCAGAACCTACTACTTGGTCGGAGCCCGGTTTACCTGGAATTTCGGAAGCCTGTACACCCTGAAGAACGACCGGAAAAACCTGGACAACCGCATCCAGCAAATTAGAAACGAACGCGACTTATTCTTATTCAACACCCACTTACAACTGGCAGAAGAAGACGGCACCATCCAAAGTCTTCGCCAGCAAATGAAAGAAGACGAGGAGATTATCCGATTACGGGAAAACATCCGACGGTCTACCCAAGCCAAAGTAGCCAACGGCACGATGAGCGTCAGTGACATGCTGAAAGAAATTACAGCCGAGAATCTCGCGCGCCAAACCAAAGCCGTACATGAAGTGCAATTGCTCATGCATCTACACAAAAGAAAATACCTGACCAACTAACCCGTTTCACCCTAAAATACTCAAGCGTATGAAAAAAAGATATGTATTTCAAACTCTGTTACTGATTTGCCTGACTGCCTGCGGTTCCAAAGACGAATTTGATGCCACCGGCACCTTCGAAGCGACGGAAATCGTGGTATCTTCCGAAGCTACCGGGAAACTGTTCTACCTGAATGCGGAAGAAGGTATGCACTTTACGCAAGGAACCGAAGTGGGACTGATTGACACGGTGCAACTTTATTTGAAGAAACGACAGCTGGAGGCACAGATGAAATCGGTGGAGAACCAGCGTCCCGACATCCACCGGCAAATAGCTGCCACAAAAGCACAGATTGCCACGGCACAGCGGGAACGAAACCGGGTAGAGAATCTGCTTAAAGCACAGGCTGCCAACCGCAAACAACTGGATGACTGGGATTCACAGTTGGCGGTACTCAACCGGCAACTGGAAGCGCAACTTTCTTCGCTGGGCAATACCACCGCCAGCCTGACAGAGCAAAGTTCATCAGTCGCCATCCAGGTGGCACAAGTGGAAGACCAATTAAATAAATGTCACATCACCGTTCCCATCAACGGAACCATCTTAGCAAAGTATGCCGAACCCAGTGAACTGGCTACAGTAGGAAAACCGCTGTTCAAAATAGCCGATATGGAGCACATCTTCCTGCGGGCATACCTCACCTCTTCACAGTTAGAGTCGGTGAAATTAGGTAACGAAGTCACCGTTTTTGCCGATTTCGGCAATGCGCAACTCAGAAATTATCCCGGCAAGATAGTCTGGATTTCCGAAGAAGCGGAATTTACGCCCAAAACCATCCTGACCAACGACGAACGGGCCAACCAGGTATATGCCGTCAAAATAGCCGTCGAAAACGACGGACACATCAAACTGGGCATGTACGGGAAAGTCAAATTCTGAAAACCGAAAGTGACATGAAAAACCTTATCGAAGTCAGCCATGTAAGCAAAAGCTACGGAAAGGTACAAGCCCTGCGCGATGTATCCTTCAGCGTAAAGCAAGGAGAACTGTTCGGCCTCATCGGTCCCGACGGAGCCGGGAAAAGCACCCTGTTCCGCATCCTGACCACCTTGCTGCTACCGGACCAGGGAAGTGCCCGGGTACTGGATGCGGATGTACGGGCCGACTTCCGTACGATACGGCAGAGCGTAGGGTACATGCCGGGGCGCTTCTCCTTGTATCAGGACCTCACGGTAGAAGAAAACCTGCGTTTCTTTGCCACCGTATTTCATACGACCGTTGAAGAAAGCTACGAGCGGATACGCGCCATTTATGAACAAATTGCCCCCTTCAAGCAGCGTCGGGCAGGTGCATTGTCGGGAGGAATGAAGCAGAAACTGGCTTTGTGCTGTGCACTGGTTCACGCGCCGAAAGTCCTCTTTCTGGATGAACCGACTACCGGCGTAGACCCCGTTTCACGCCGGGAGTTCTGGGAGATGTTAGCCTACCTCCGACAGGAAGGTATTACCCTTGTCGTATCCACTCCTTTCATGGACGAAGCCTTACGGTGCGACCGGGTGGCGTTTCTTTACGAGGGAGAAATTAAAGGCATCGACCGTCCGGAAGCCATACTGAAGCAGTTCAGCGAGATTTTATGCCCTCCCGGCCTGCAACGAAAAGCCGTCGATAAACATACTCCGCCCATTATTCAGGTGGACAACCTCGTCAAACGATTCGGCTCGTTCACGGCCGTCGACCACATCTCATTTTCGGTACAGCGGGGAGAAATCTTCGGCTTCCTAGGGGCCAACGGAGCCGGAAAGACTACCGCCATGCGTATCTTGTGCGGGCTAAGTCTTCCCTCCGAAGGAAAGGCGGAAGTGATGGGGTTTGACGTACGGACACAAAGCGAGGAAATCAAAAAACGAATCGGCTACATGAGCCAGAAATTTTCACTTTATGAAGACCTGACCGTACGCGAAAACCTCCGTCTGTTCGGAGGTATCTATGGCGTCAATGCCAAGGAAATCAGCAAGCGTACGGAAGAAACCTTACAGCGTATCGGACTCTACGAGGAACAACATACCCTGGTGCGTTCGCTGCCTTTAGGATGGAAGCAACGACTGGCCTTTTCAGTAGCTATCTTCCACCGTCCGGAACTGGTTTTTCTGGACGAACCGACAGGAGGAGTCGACCCAGCTACCCGCCGTCAGTTCTGGGAATTAATTTATCAGGCTGCCGACCAGGGGATTACCATTTTTGTCACGACGCACTACATGGACGAAGCTGAATATTGCGACCGTATTTCCATGATGGTGGACGGACATATTCGGGCACTGGATACTCCCGACGGACTAAAGCACCGTTTTGATGCACGAAACATGGACGAAGTCTTCCAGAAATTAGCACGTGAAGCCCAACGAGGAGAACATGCCTTTACTCACACGCAAACAGAACAGCCATGAAACAGTTTATCGCTTTTGTCAGAAAAGAATTTCACCATATCCTGCGCGACCGGCGTACCATGCTGATACTGATAGGCATGCCGATTGTACAGATTATCCTTTTCGGCTTTGCCATCTCGACTGAGGTGCGCAATGTACAGACTGCCATCCTTGCACCTTCCCTCCAGACGGATGTACGGAAAGTGATGGAACAACTGGATGCCAGCGAGTATTTCACGGTGGAATATGTCGTTCAGTCACCCGACGAAATCGAACGGCTGTTCCGGCGCAACCTCATAGAACTGGCCGTAGTTTTTCCCTCCGACCTGCATCGCCTGCGTTTTGATTCGGAAGAGATACAGATTTTAGCCGATGCCACCGACCCGAACCTGGCCGTCACACGGAGTACGTATGCCCAGACAATTCTGAGACAAGCCATGCACACCCTCCGGCAAGCTACAACCACCCCAGCCTATTCACACCCGGATAAACAGCCTGTCATGGTGTACAATAAACTGCTCTATAACCCTCAGATGAAGAGTGCCTACAACTTTGTACCAGGAGTCATGGGATTGATTCTGATGCTGATTTGTGCCATGATGACCTCCATCTCCATCGTACGCGAAAAGGAAACAGGCACGATGGAAGTCCTGCTGGTCTCTCCCGTCAACCCGCTGTTCATCATTCTGTCGAAGGCAGTTCCCTATTTCGTGCTGTCCCTACTGAACCTGACGACCATCCTGCTGCTCTCCGTCTTTGTGCTCGATGTACCGATAGCCGGAAGCCTGCCCGCCCTGTTAGGCGTATCTCTATTGTTCATTTTCGTATCCCTGGCATTGGGACTGCTTATCTCCTGCATCACCCATACGCAAGTAGCTGCCCTGTTAGTGTCGGCCATGGTACTGATGATACCCACCATCATCCTGTCGGGCATTATCTTCCCGATAGAAAGTATGCCGGGCATTCTGCAGGTCCTCTCCTGCCTTATTCCCGCACGCTGGTACGTAGAAACCGTCCGCCGGCTGATGATTGAAGGTGTACCACTGGTGTATGTATGGAAAGAAGTGGCAGTGATGTGCCTCATGGCAGTGGTACTGATTACGGCTACTGCCCGCAAGTTTAAGAACCGACTGGAATAAACCGCCAAGCCTATGATGTTACGTTACCTGATAGAAAAAGAATTCAAGCAGTTGAAACGCAACAGTTTCCTGCCCCGCCTCATCCTGCTTTTCCCCTGCATGATGATGCTGGTCATGCCCTGGGCCGCCACACTGGAAATAGAGAACCTGCGCATTGCCGTCATCGATAACGACCGCAGTCCTTCTTCCGAAAGACTGGTGCACCGCATCGAAGCTTCCCGTTATTTTCAACTGACGGCACTTCCTCCGTCCTACACACAAGGACTGAAAGCCATCGAGACAGACCAGGCCGACATGCTGCTGGAAATTCCACGCGGCTTTGAGAAAGCGCAAGCCAACGGACAAAGTCCGGCGGCACTCATTGCAGTCAATACCGTTAACGGCACGAAAGGCGGACTGGGCAGCGCTTACCTGCAACAGATACTCAACCCGTCTTCTTCGCAAAATTCTGTCCGCTACCGGTTCAATCCTTACCTGAACTATAAAGTATTCATGGTTCCTGCACTGATGACCATGATACTGGTCCTGCTCTGTGGCTTTCTGCCTGCCCTGAACGTGGTAAGTGAAAAGGAAGCGGGTACCATCGAACAAATCAACGTGAGTCCGGTCAGCCGCTTTACCTTTACCCTTGCCAAGCTATTGCCTTATTGGGCCATCGGGTTTGTGGTACTGAACCTGTGCATGCTGTTGGCCTGGCTGGTGTACGGATTAACTCCGGCAGGAAACGTGCTGGCCATCTACCTGGCTACCCTGATTTTCGCACTGGTCATGTCGGGACTGGGACTGGTCATTTCCAATTACTCTTCCACCATGCAGCAGGCCATGTTTGTCATGTGGTTCTGCATGCTGATTTTCATCCTGATGAGCGGACTGTTTACCCCCATCAGCAGCATGCCGGAATGGGCACAAAGCATCACCTACCTCAATCCGTTACGCTACTTTATGGAAATCATGCGCATGGTCTACCTGAAGGGAAGCGGCATCTGCGATATCGGCTTCCAACTTTCCGTACTTTCGTCCTTTGCCCTTCTGCTCTATGCATGGGCCATACGCAGCTACCGCAAGCAGCAATAAGCCCAAACGCGCCTGCCATCTTACCTCGACACGTACGTGCGGAGCTCTCATCACGTACGTGTCAAGGTCTCGTCACCTTCGTATCAATATCTCGTCACGTACGTGTCGAGGTATTTACGCCAAGAAATTTCTTCAAAAATGCCCTTTTCGGGGGTAAGAATTGTAAGTCAATTATTTCCACCACACAGAATTATTCTGTAATTCTGCAAAAAGGATATACCCCTTTGAAATCAAGAGAGTTAGAAGAATTACCTCGTTTTCGGGTAATGAGTTGGCAACCGTTCCAATTGCCGTGGTCTGCATCGCTTTGCTTGTTCAAGTAACTCTTCGGATGCAAAGGTACAAAAAATATTCAGGCTGAAAGAATCATCCCAAATATTCTTTCAGCCTGTTTTGTATCCACCATTATGTTGTTTGAGGCTTGAAATAATTAACAAGCAAGGAAGCCACAGTAAAAGCGATTCCCGTCCAAGCCACGCCTGCCCATCCATAATGTTGCCAGGACAGACCGGAAACGAAAGTGCCCGCAGAACCGCCCAAGAAGTAAATGGTCATATAAACGGTATTGACTCGGTTGATGGCGGATGCGTCAAGGGAGACCACGCTGGTCTGATTTGACAAATGGATGCATTGCATTCCTGCATCAATCAAAAGGATGGCGATTATCATCCACAAGTAGCTGTCATTTCCAAAAAATGCCAACAACCATGCAGCCAATACCACACATCCTCCGACAATAGAGAAAAACCTTGCGCCATACTTTTGGATATAGCCGCTGATGAAAACCACCGTGGATGCACCTGCCAGTCCGCACAAACCGAGTGCGCCGATAATATCGTCACTCGCGAAGAAAGGCTCTTGCTTCATTCGGAAAGCAAGACAACTCCATAAAGCGAAGAACGAGCCATAAGCCAACGCCGCCCTCAAAGAAGCGATACGCAAGTACGGATATTGGGATAACAGGTGCAACAGGGATTTCATCAGAGCCGCATAATTTTCACGTGAACGAGCAGGCAGAACGGGAAGCATCTTGTAAATCATAAGAAAGCATCCAAGCATAAACGCACAAGCGACGAAATAAACGGAACGCCATCCCCAAACATCAGCGAGAAAGCCACTGAATACCCGTGAACCAAGAATGCCTATTAGCAGACAGGACTGTATAATCCCCACGTTGCGCACCTTGTGTGCGGGTGCTGAATGATAAGACACCAACGGGATGAAGAACTGCGGCATGACCGAAGACGCTCCGGCAAGCAAGGATGCACCCCATACCCAATAGATGTCCGGGGAAAGGGCTATGGCAAGCAATGCGCACGATGAAATGATATAATTGGTCAATATCAGCTGCTTTCGTGAAACCAAATCGCCAAGCGGAATGACAAACACAAGTCCGACTACATAACCTATCTGGGTCAATGTCGCAACCATGCTGGCAGAAAAGTCGCTTACCCCAAAATCCTTTGCCATGCTGCCCAACAAAGGCTGGTTGTAGTAGCAGTTGGCAACGGAAAGCCCGGTAGCGACTGCCATCAGAGCCAGCAGAGGTGCCGGAATGCCGTGGTTTTCTCTCAATTCATATTTCATCATTTATTCCTCCTTTCAGTATGACACAACTTTCAATCCTATCAAGGAGGCAATGAGCGTGAACAGGAAGAAAAGCCGTATGGGAGTGGCCGGCTCTTTGAAAACGAATATCCCAATCAAGACCGTGCCGACCGCTCCGATACCCGTCCAAATGGCGTACGCCGTGCCCAATGGCAAAGTCTGAACCGCTTTGGCAAGTAATGCCATACTCAATACCGTGGAAGCCAAGAAACCGCTTCCCCACAGATAAAAACCAATACCTGATGCCTCTCTCGTTTTTCCCAAGCAGAATGTAAGGCTTACCTCAAACAATCCTGCCAAAAATAAAATTATCCAATTCATACCTATGATTTATTAAATTCGGGTGCAAAAGTAAGCAAGTAATTTCTAACCGTTTTTTACATTTGGTAAAAACGGATTTTGCATTTGACAAAAAAACAGCCGTTAGCAGCTGTTTCTGTGCGCTATTTTATAATTTTGTACCACAACAAAATGACTTATGGATATAAAGGAAATCATCAACCAGAGATATGCCATGCCGGATGCGTCTTTGGACAAGTTGCGGCAATGCCTGACGGAAGTCTCATACCCAAAAGGATTCCAAGTGTTGGAATATGGCAAGATAGAAAAAGACATCTTTTTCATCAAGAAAGGCATTGTCCGCGCCTATACTTCGGTGGACGGAAAGGACATTACCTTTTGGGTCGGCAAGGAAGGGGCGACTCTCGTTTCCATGAAAGGATACGTGAACGATGAGCCGGGATATGAAACGATGGAGCTGATGGAGGATTCAGTCCTGTATATATTGGAAAGAAAAAAACTGAAAGAGTTATTCTTGAAGGATTTGCACATAGCCAATTGGGGACGGCGTTATGCGGAAATGGAACTGCTTGCTGCCGAGGAACGGCTGATTTCCATGTTGTCAGCCGTCGCCTCGGAACGATATCACGAGTTGTTGGAGAAAGAGCCTGATTTGTTACAGCGGTTGCCGTTAGGAAGTATCGCCACCTATTTAGGCATCACACAGGCAAGTTTGAGTAGGATTCGGGCACAAATAAAATGACGTTTCAACTAACTGAGGATAGCAAGCGGTTTTGGTCTGCCCCAAACACAAACTTGCTATTCTTCCGTTGGTATTGTTTATAATCCCATGCCCTTGCCTCTCCTAAGCGGTTCAACCGTCCTTTTAACGGATGAGAACAGCCTGCCAAACTGCTCCTTGAACCACTCTCCAATCACTTGCCCGTTGATGGCAAGTGCAAGCTTGGACTTGTCTTTCGGGTCTTTTACCACTTGGAAGCCTGCTTCCTCGGTCGTGAACTTCCGCCTGTGCTCTTCCGAATAGAGTTCGCCCTCGTAGAACAATGGCTTGCCGCTGATGAGCGTGGCGGTCTGCCTTTCGGTGAAGCCGACTTTGAGGCAGAACTTCTCCATGTATACCAACTCTTGGAACAGCGGAAACCATTTCTTGGCTTTTTGGATGATGGATTTCAGGAATGACACTTCCCTTTGGTGTGCCGCTTCCTTATCTGCCATCTCCCTGCGGTGCCGGGCTTGCAGTTCCATCAGTTGCCGTTGGTATTCCTCCTGCTGCCGCTCCATCTGCTGTTGCAACAATTCGATACTCTCGTCACGGGCAGCAACTTCGTCTTGCAATGTGCGGTTGTCGGCTTCCAACTCTTTCAATTTGCCGCTGCCCAAAAGAGAACCGACCTTTGCCACAAGTGCAGCTTTTGCCTCGGTCTTGGCGGCTTCCAGCTTCTCCGACTTGATTTCCTTCCGCACTTCGTCAAGTTGCCTTTCCGCCTGCTGTTGCTCGTCCTGCAACTGCCGCATGTTGGCTTCAAGCTCTCCCGTCTGCCGTTTCAGGTCACGGTAGTATTGGGCGGTGGTGGTGTGCCGTGCCTCCGAACCCCGTATGCCACGCTGCAAGCCGTACTTTGCCATCACTGCGGCATAGCTGTCGTGGTAGGCGATAAGCCTTTCACGGGTTAAGAGGTCATCGGCGCACAAGCGCACGGCGTTGGTTTTCTTGCGGTAGGTGCATTTGCCTTCCGTCTGCTTTCGCTTGGTTTTCCTGCGCTCTCCCGTCACTATCGGCACGACCGTGGCGTGGATGTGCGGCGTATGCTCGTCCATGTGCAGCACTGCAGATACAGTGTTCTCCTTTCCGAATGTGCGGTGCAGCCATTGCAGGTTGTCGTCGCACCATTCAGATAGTCTGCCTTCGTCCTGCATTCTCGCCATGTCCTCGTGTGTACCCGAAAGCACGATGCGGATTGCCCTCACTTGGTCGGGCGTTATCTTCCTTTTGATGCCAGCCGTGCGGATGCGGTGGCTTATCGCTCCGGTGCGGTCTGCCACTCCATCGGGGAATTGCACCAGCTCACGGTTGAGGTGTGTGCGTGTGGGGTCTGCGTTCTTGGGCATGGTCTTGCGTTCTATATGGTCGGATGCGCCCGTGTCAGCCGAACCTTTCGCCTTGTTGATTTGGATGCTGATATATCCCATGTCTGTTTCTTGTTTTTGAAGTTGTACAAACTTGTTTGTCGGTGTCCGCCTGCCTGCGGTCATAGCCGCACGGGGCAAGCGGGGGTGTCCAGAGGGGTGCAATCCCGCTGGCTCATTGGGGCGTTTTTAGCATTAGCGTCAGCGGTGCGTGAAGAAAACGCCCTAATGAGCTATGGCTTTTTGTTCCCCAAAAGCCTGCGGCGGTGTCGGCGGTGTGTCGGCTGCTGTCGGTCGCCTTTTTCTTTTCGCCAGCGATGTAGGCTTTCCCTTGTCGGTCGGCAGGACGGAAGTCCGTCCGACCAGCCTGCGGATGGCGGCGTTCACCTCTGTCGCTTCCCCGGCGGACTTGTTGAGGGTAGAAAAAGTGTTGAATTGTTGACGATGGCATATAGCGCATTGATGTCCTGTAATATACGTCCTCAGCAACCGCTCAACAAACCCGTTCACAAAACATTTGGAGACGAAAAGAAAAAGAAATGCCGTTGTGGTGTGCCGCTTGGCTTTTCTTTTCAACAGCCTTTTTCTTTTGTTGAGGATTTGTTGAGAGTGTATATTGTTTTATATCAGTATATTATTTGCCATATTCAACAATTCAACAAAATATCAGAGGTTTTCAAGCATATTTTTGGTGACGGTATAATACCTGCCTACACGGTTCTTGGGCAGATAGTGTCCTGCACGGTTGTAGTCGTACTCATAGGTAGTGTAAGTAAGACCGTTGGGCGCAGGTGTCAGCTTCCAGCACTCCTGCACCACTTTCCGAACCTGCGACTTCTCCACCTTGACTTGCGAGCAGACAAGCAACGGGATGATGTCATTGAGGCAAAAAGAAACAGAACTGACACCCACGCTTGCCATGATGTCGAGCAGCAGTTCCGCCATCTCTATTTCCAAACGGTTACGGTTGCTTCGGATAATCTTCCGCAGGGCATCCGTTTCCAGCCGCTTCGGGTTGAACCACATGCAGCTCTCTTTCTCGGTGGATAGCTTACGACCAGCAAGGAAGTGCAGGAAAGCTGAGATTTCGGCTTTCAGCTTTTGCAGGAAGTCGGTATCGTCACTCTGTAACGGCATAATCTTCCGCACCCAATAGCGTGTTTTCCCTGCGTCGATGATGACGGGCAGATGTTCGTTGTTGGAGCAAAGCACGAACTTGGCGAAGAAGCCTATCTCGTCACGGTCTTTGCCTTTCGCCTCCACCTTGTAGGATAGCGTGGTACTGAGGTTTTTCAACCGCTCGCTGTCCTCACGGCGGTTGAGCAGCACCTCGTCCACCATGATGAGCAGCTTGCCCGCCCAGTCGGAATTGAACTGGCTGCGGAAGTCCTCGTTGGTGTTGAACGTCACGTTGTTCTGGAATACGGCTTTCAGGAAGTTCAGGAACGTGCTTTTGCCCGTATTCCTCTCTTCGGACACGAGCAACAGGATGGGCAGCTTCTGAACGGGATACAGATACAGCAGTTGCAGGTAGTCCATGCCCAACCCGTACTGTTCGCCGAAGATGTGTTCCACCAACGAGCGAATGCAGGGGAAATCGCCCGGCACGGGAACATGGCTTATCGGCTCGTAGAGGTTGAGGAACTTGCCGACTACGGGCTGGTAGCCTACATGGTCGGGTACGGTGCAGAAGCCGTCATACTTCGGGATGCCCGCCATGTAGTCCTTGCCGTAGTCCTGTCGCAGGGTCTCGGAGTTCCATGCGATGCGTTTCCTCACATAGCCGCCGTCGATTCGGGGCTGGTTCACAATCTTGTAGAGCGTTGTGCCTACACGGATAAATTCTTCTTTCTTTTCCATATCTCAAATACAGTTTTTAGTGCCGCCGACACCTTGTCGGCAAGCGGATTGAACATGGGTGCAAAGCTACGGCAGGACGGCTAAAACCTTGATAAGTAAAACTATGCAGAACGGCGCAAAAGAAACTGACAGACAAGAAAATACAGCATAATAGGAAATATCAGTTATCCAAAGGCGAAAAGAAAAAAGCCCGAAGAAGCGGAATGTCCCACTTCTTCGGGCAGATGGTATTGTGTGAATGCACGGGCGTATTGATACGCAACTACACCCGCTAACACTTACATGTTGTACTATTGCCTAACGAAAGCCAAAGCATTTGTCTGTCTTTTCGCAAGCACAGCCTTTCCAACAGGACGTTGCGTACCCTTGCGGCATTGGGTGTATTGATACGGAAAGCAAGTGCCACGACCATCGGTAGGGCATACGTTGCCGCATAATAACCGTTGGGCAGCCTCATACGCTTTTCAACATCGTAAGGTTGCAACACTTCGCTTTTGTACACGGCTCGGATAGCAGCACGGAGTGTCGGGGCGATTACGTCGAACAGTCTTACCAATTCCATTTCGCTCATCCAAACATTTGCGGTATCGGACGGCACGGCAACCCTGCCGTACTCGTCCATCGTGATTATTGTCCGTTTCATATCCCTGCCACTTTGATGTTGCCGAAAGTCTGGTTCAGTTGGTTACCGAAAGCCGTCAAATCGTTACCCAGCTTCTGTGTGGTTATCTTTGCGTAAATCTGTGTAGTCTTGATGTTTGTGTGTCCCAAAACACGGCTCACGCTCTCAATCGGCATGCCTTTGCTGAGGGCTAATGTGCCGAACGTATGGCGGGCGCAATGAAAGCTGATTTGCTTGTTTATGCCACACTCGCTGATAACCTTTTTCAGCTTCTTGCAGACGTTCCAATAGTTGATTTCACCGAAAACCGAATTGTCCTTTTGGAAAGGTCTGTACTTTCCGATTATTTGCAACGGGATATCCAGCAGCTTCACTTGGAACGGTACACCCGTCTTGTGCCGTTTGGAGATAATACACTTCTCGCCGTTCACGTCCATAATCTCGTCCGTGGTCAGTTCCCTGATGTCTGCGAAGCTGAGTGCGGTGAAGCAGGCAAAGACGAACAGGTCACGGGTGAAAGCAAGCGTAGCATCGGAAAACTCATGCTCGATAAGCTGCCGGATTTCTCCCTCCGTAAGATACTCCCTTTCCTTCACGTTGGGCGTGATACGGAACTGCGCAAATGGATTTCTCGGTATCAGCCCGTTGTAATGCGCCCGTGAAACGACCGTCTTGACCCACATGCAAGCCAGCCACACGGAAGCGTTCTTCAACCCTTGTTCCGTTGTGAGGAATACGGAGAACTCCTTGATGAAGTCGGGAGTAAGTTCCAGCATGGACATGTCGTTGCGTTTGTAGAACGACTTGATGAACGCCGCCACATAGTTCCGTGAGCGCACCATCACACGGTAAGACCCCATGCAGCGGTTTTTGCCGACACGTTTCAGGAACTTGGCGTTCTCCTTGTCGAATGCGCCGAGTATCGTTTCATACTCACAGCCGATGCCCTGATAGGCGTTGCGCACCATTTCCGCCGTGACATACGCCTCACGGTCGGATATGCGCTGGTAGTGCTTGATGATTTGCGCCTTGATGTTGTCAAGCGCAAGGTTCGTCTCCCTCGCTTCCACGCTCTTGCCTTTGGCACGGTTGCCCTTTGCATCCCAAAGCTCCTTTGTGATGCTCCGCTTGCAACTGAACTGCGCCACCGTCCCGTTGATTGTAACCCGTCCCATGATAGGGACAATTCCATTCTTCTCCTTGCTGCCGTTCGCATAGAACAGCACGCGGAATGTGCTCCTTGTCATACTCGTCCTTTTTTGGTTGCAAAACTATAAATCAACGAGTTAAACCTTGACAAGCAAACCTACGCAGAACGGCGCAAACGAAGCGGCGACTGTTAAATCTGCACTTCTGGCGGGTAACGAATAGGAAACCGTTCTCTTTCTCCAATCCGCTTTGAAACAGTTTTCAGTCCTCTACCCAACTTCTGCGATTTTCTCCTAACTACTTAAATCTCAGTTTCTATTGCGTTAATCTGCTGATTTTTTTCGATTATTCCAGCGATATTCAGTAACTTTGTCCGAATCTCTTTACATAGGAACCATTTTAATATGAGCGAAGATACTTTTGACAAGGACGAAAAAGAAATGGCAAACTTGCCCGAGAAAGAAGAACACTCTGACTACAAACCGGTATCGACCACTGACGAGGCAGTAAAGCACCAGTTGAGTGGCATGTACCAGAACTGGTTTCTGGACTATGCTTCGTACGTTATCCTGGAGCGTGCCGTACCGCATATCAACGACGGATTGAAACCGGTGCAGCGACGTATTCTCCACTCCATGAAACGGCTGGACGACGGACGCTACAACAAGGTGGCCAACATTGTGGGACACACCATGCAGTTCCACCCTCACGGAGATGCTTCTATCGGAGATGCCCTTGTACAATTGGGACAAAAGGACTTACTCATTGACTGCCAGGGAAACTGGGGTAACATCCTGACGGGCGACAGTGCGGCTGCTCCCCGTTACATCGAAGCCCGGCTTTCCAAGTTTGCGCTGGATGTGGTGTTCAACCCGAAAACGACCGAATGGCAGGCTTCCTATGACGGCAGAAACCGGGAGCCGGTCACACTGCCAGTCAAATTCCCGCTGCTACTGGCCCAGGGGGTAGAAGGTATTGCCGTGGGACTTTCCTCCAAAATTCTTCCACATAACTTCAATGAACTGTGCGATGCGGCCATCGCGTACCTGCACGGAGAAGACTTCCAGCTTTATCCGGATTTCCAGACAGGTGGTTCGATTGACGTATCACGCTACAACGACGGCGAGCGAGGAGGCGTAGTGCGCGTGCGTGCCAAAATCTCCAAGATTGACAACAAGACCCTTTGCATCAGTGAAATCCCTTATGGAAAGACTACGTCTTCGTTGATTGACTCTATCCTGAAAGCCATCGAGAAGGGAAAAATCAAGGTAAGAAAGGTGGACGACAACACGGCCGGAAAGGTAGAAATCTTAGTACACCTTACTCCTGGCGTATCGTCTGACAAGACACTGGATGCCTTGTATGCCTTTACTGACTGCGAGGTGAACATCTCGCCCAACTGCTGCGTCATCGACAACAAGAAACCGCATTTCCTTTCAGTGAGTAAGGTGCTGAAGAAGTCGGTCGACAATACGCTGGCACTGTTACGCAAGGAACTGGAGATACAACGGGACGAAACACTGGAAACCCTGCACTTTGCTTCGCTGGAAAAAATCTTTATCGAGGAACGTATCTATAAAGACAAGCAGTTCGAACAGGCTGACTCTATGGATGCAGCTTGTGAGCACATCGACGAACGCCTGACGCCTTACTATCCGCAGTTCGTACGCGAAGTGACCAAAGAAGATATTCTCCGCCTGATGGAAATCAAGATGGCACGTATCCTGAAGTTCAACAAGGACAAGGCAGATGAGTTCATCGCACGCCTGAAAGCGGAACTGGAAGAGATAGACAATCACCTGGCGCACATCACGGAATATACCATCGACTGGTATCAACGCCTGAAAGAGAAGTATGGTAAGAACTTCCCGCGCCGCACGGAAATACGCAACTTCGATACCATCGTGGCTACCAAGGTGGCCGAAGCCAACGAAAAACTGTATATCAACCGTGAAGAAGGTTTCATCGGTACCGGACTGAAGAAAGACGAATATGTATGCAACTGTTCTGACATCGACGATGTAATCATCTTCTACAAAGACGGTAAATACAAGATTGTCCGCGTGTCCGACAAATTGTTCGTCGGAAAGAACATCTTGTACGTCAACGTATTCAAGAAAAACGACAAACGTACCATCTATAACGTCATCTACCGTGACGGAAAGGAAGGTTATTATTATATCAAACGTTTCAATGTCACTTCCATCATTCGTGACAGGGAATACGACGTAACGCAAGGTACTCCGGGCTCTAAAATCGTGTACTTCACCGCCAATCCGAATGGAGAGGCAGAAGTCATCCGTGTAGTACTGCGTCCTACGCCCCGCATCAAGAAGCCTACGTTTGAAAGGGATTTCAGTACCATCAATATCAAGGGAAAACAATCCATGGGTAACTTGCTGACCAAGGCTGAGGTACACAAGATTTCCTTGAAACAGCGAGGAGGTTCTACGCTCGGAGGCAGAAAGGTATGGTTCGACCATGACGTGCTCCGACTTAACTACGATGGAAGAGGACAGTACTTGGGAGAATTCCAGAGTGAGGACAGCATCTTAGTGGTACACAAGAACGGAGAATTCTATACTACCAACTTCGACCTGAGCAACCATTACGATCCGGATATTCTCTGCATCGAGAAGTTCAATCCTGACAAGGTATGGACAGCTGTGCTCTATGACGCCGACCAGCAGAACTATCCTTACCTGAAACGCTTCACCTTCGAAGCAACCACAAAAAAGCAGAATTTCTTGGGTGACAACAAACATACACAACTTATCCTGCTGACCTGTCAGGTGTACCCGCGCATCCAAGTGGACTTTGGTGGACACGACAGCTTCCGCGAAGCACTCATTCTGGAAGCCAGCGACTTTGTAGGCGTGAAGAGCTTCAAGGCAAAGGGTAAGCGACTGACGACTTATACCGTCGGCCAGATTACGGAGCTGGAACCAACCCGTATGCCAGAACCGGAGCCGGAAGAGCCTGAAAAGGAAGAAGAAGGCATGGAGGAAGATGACAGCCAGGAAGACGACGGACAAATGAAACTCTTTTAAAACCGTATGAAACTACGAATTTACCTTATACTTTGCGCATGCTGGGCTGCTTTTTCGCTTCAGGCACAAGAAGACAGCCTGCGTGCCACACGTTACGTAATGCGCTCCGTACTCTATGGAGCGGGAATGAGCAACGTGCTCGATACATATCTTTCTCCCTTGGAATACAAAGGGCCGGAGATTCGTATCCTTCGCGAAAACATGCGTATGACCCGGTTAATGAACGGAAACGTTTCGGCCCAAAATCTGTTGCAGGCTAATGTGTCGTACACGCATAATCCGAGCCAGACCGCCAATATGTATGCCGGACTCGTAAACTGGACCTATGCACTGCACTATCAGTTTCGCCTGAACGAGCAACTGAAACTGCTGGCAGGTCCGATGATTGACCTGAACGGGGGATTCGTGTACAACACACGCAATTCCAACAATCCGGCACAGGCAAAAGCATACGGAAGTGTAGGTATATCCGGAATGGCCATCTACAAGTTCCGTATCGGAAACTATCCGCTGGTGGTACGTTATCAGGCCAATCTTCCGCTGTTGGGAGCCATGTTCTCTCCTGAATTCGGACAGTCATACTACGAAATGTTTTCCTTGGGACACAAAGGAAAGAACGTACTGTTTACTTCGCTTCACAACAACCCGTCGCTCCGACAGATGCTGACGCTTGATCTTCCCATCCGGAAAGTCACCATGCGCGTGGGGTACATCTGCGACCTCCAGCAAGCGAAAGTCAACCACCTGAAATACCATACTTATTCACACGATTTTATGATTGGCATCGTGAAAAACTTCTACCTGCTGAAAGGAAAGAACCGTATTTCCATGCCTTCAAACATTACGCCTTATTGATATGAAACGGATTTATCATTGCTACTTATATAGTTTCCTGCTGACGCTGTCCTGCTGCATGTTCTCTTCCTGCATACGGGAAGATATTCAGGGCAATTCTCCAGAAGCCAACTTTGAATCGCTCTGGAAAATCATCGATGAGCAATATTGTTTTTTGGACTATAAGCACGAGACGTATGGACTGGACTGGGATGAAGTACATACCCGCTATGCCAAGCGGATTTCTTCCTCCATGAGTTGGGAGTCACTTTTCGAAGTTTTGTCGGAAATGGTCAATGAATTAAGAGACGGACACGTCAACCTGAGCAGTTCATTGGGTACATCGCAATACCGGGAATGGTTCGATGCTTATCCACGGAACTTCAGCGACAGTATCCAGAGCAACTACCTGAAAAAGGATTACATCATTACCTCCGGACTGACCTACCAGATTCTGGAAAATAACATCGGTTACATCTATTGTGAAAGTTTCTCCGACGGTATCGGCGACGGAAACCTGGACCAGATGCTGAAGCAACTGGAGATTTGTGACGGACTGATTATCGACGTACGCAATAACGGAGGAGGCAACCTGACTACAGCACAGAAACTGGCCGCACGGTTTACAAATGAGAAAGTACTGGTCGGCTACATCCGTCATAAAACAGGTCCGGGCCATAATGATTTCTCGGACCCTGAACCTGTATATCAGGAACCATCCAACAGTATCCGCTGGCAGAAAAAGGCCGTGGTATTAACCAATCGCCGCTCTTACAGTGCCACAAACGACTTTGTGAACACCATGCGTCAATTCCCCAATGTAACGACCATGGGAGATACCACCGGAGGGGGCTCAGGTCTCCCCTTCAGCTCAGAAATTCCCAACGGATGGTCTATCCGTTTCTCTGCCAGCCCGATGTTCGACCCGGACATGAACCAATTGGAATTCGGCATCGAACCAGATGTGAAAGTAGACATGACCAGCGAAGATATGCAGCAAGGAAAGGACACTATCATCGAAACCGCCATCAAAAAGTTAAAGAATTAAGGTGCAGTATTTGGAGAATATGAAAATTCTTCCTATCTTTGCCCTCGCAAAACAGAAATACATATTTCTGCATGCGCCTGTGGCGTAATTGGTAGCCGCGCCAGACTTAGGATCTGGTGTCGTGAGACGTGTAGGTTCGAGTCCTATCAGGCGCACACGAGAATGGATTTAATAAAACCGGAAAAAAGGTTTATTAAATCCATTTTTATTTATGTTCCAATTACCACTATGCAGACCAGTCGCACGCAGGACCTTACTTCAGGAAGCATCACACAAAGCATGCTCAACCTTGCCTATCCGCTTATTTTAGGAAACTTGCTCCAGCAAGGATACAATATTGCCGATACATTCATCATCGGAAGGACATTGGGCGCAAAAGCCTTAGCCGCTGTGGGGTCCTCATACACACTCATGGTCTTTATCACCTCCATCTTCATCGGATTATGCATGGGATGCAGCGCATTGTTCTCCATGCGTTACGGAGCAAAGGATTACGAAAACCTGCGACGTACACAAGCTGCTTCCCTGCTGATTACAGGAAGTTCCACACTGATTATATTTGCCTTCTCCTGCTACTATATACAAGATATTATCACCCTCATGCAAACTCCACAGGAGTTGCAGGATATGACCTACGACTACCTGAAAATCATTTTTATGGGAATCTGGTTTGTTTACCTTTATAATTACTATGCGTATCTCCTACGCGCATTGGGTAATTCACTGACTCCTCTCATTTATTTAGCCGTTTCCGTGGTATTAAACATTGTGCTGGATATATGGTTTATTGTGAAACTTCATTACGGAATAGAAGGAGCTGCAGCAGCGACCATCATTTCCCAGGCAGTTTCGGCCATTGGCTTATGCTTCTATTGCTGGAAAAAGGTTCCAGAAACCAGACTTTCCAGAAAGGATTTCAAGGTCAGCAGGCAGCTCCTGAAACAAGTCTTCTCATACGCTTCACTGACCTGCATTCAGCAATCCGTCATGAATTTCGGTATCCTCATGGTTCAAGGACTTGTCAACAGCTTTGGCACAGCTGTCATGGCCGCTTTTACAGCAGCCGTAAAGATTGATTCGTTCGCCTATATGCCTGTACAAGATTTCGGGAACGCCTTCTCTACTTTCACTGCACAAAACTACGGAGCCGGCAAAAATGCCCGCATTCTGAAAGGAATAAAAAGTGCATTTGGAATAACCACTCTCTTCTGTCTGCTTCTCTCATTGGCAATCTTCCTGTTTGCACCGCAACTGATGCAAATCTTCATCTCTCCTGAAGAAACGGAAATTATCCGTATCGGTACTGAATACTTGCGGATAGAAGGCAGTTTTTACCTCGGTATAGGATATTTATTCTTATGGTACGGCTTCTACAGAGCCGTCTGCAAACCAGAAATGTCCATCATTTTAACGATTCTCTCTTTAGGAACCCGAGTGGTGTTGGCCTATGCACTGGCTGCTATCCCTTCCATTGGTGTACACGGCATCTGGTGGTCAATCCCTATCGGATGGGCATTAGCCGATATATATGGCTGGATGTATTACTGGAGAAAGAAAAACGCCATGCTTTCCTTCCTTACCAAATAAAGATATAACACTTTATATCATCTTTCTATCACTGAAAATAGTATATCCTCGTATCAACTATCAGGAGCTACACGCAAATAGTCAGCCCCAATACTCCTGCTACCTCTACTCTTCAGCCAAGTATCATCCAACTCAAACTAGCACATAGAATAGATACACAAAAAAAGGCCGCCTCATAAGAGACAGCCTTTTTTCATATTTATAAAACTATTACTGACGCTGAGTAGCTGAATAGTTAATCTTCAGTGCGTATGCCTGACGAAGAGCCTGTTTTACTTCTGTTACGATACCCATCTTGGTTTTTGCATCCACCTTCAGGGAAACAGTCATAAACGGTTTGTCTTCCTCTTTCATATTTTCACGTTCCTGATAGATGTAGTCCTGAACTTCTGAAGATTCAGCGAATTTATCATTCAACTGAATACGGTCGGTAGTACCCATCTTTTTCTGGAACTCCGGCATCGGTTTACCGATGTAGATGAAAGACACCAAAGATTTCTTTTCCAATTTTTCCAACTCTGTAGCCTGAGGAACCTTGAACTGAACCTTCAATGTAACTTCACGCATGGTTGTTACAATCATGAAGAAGAACAACATGGTAAAGATAAGGTCAGGCAAAGAAGAGGTATTCAACTCCGGCATGCCACGCTTACCAGTCTTATTAAATTTTCCCATGATTATTTTCCTCCATATTTTTTAGGTTCTGCTTCAGAAATCTTCTGCGGATAATAGTCTGTGATAGCTTTCTGTTCATCTTCAGAACATTCAGCGAATGTTTTACCGAACTGAGACTGAGCCAATTCGTTACGCAACTCATTGTAAGCTGCTACCAATTCGTTCTGAACCTGAATATAAGCATCGTAGCTAGTACCCACGTCATTCTGTACAGAGATTACATGCTTTTCTGTAATCATTACGTCACCGAAGAACGGAAGATGTTTTGCATGCTTTTCAGGCAAGTTCTCATCGTTATTCGGATTGGCAATGAATTCTTTTGCCTTTTGTCTCAACTGTCTGATATCAGACCATTCTCCACCAACCATCAACTGGTCGTCTTTGTTCAAACGAACCTGAAGAACGTTTCTTTCCTTTACAATAATATCATCTTTCTGCTCCTTGTTTTCAGGCGGAGGCGGCAAACGTCTCGCCAAACCACGGTCAGTATCCATTGATGTTGTAATAAGGAAGAAAATAAGCAACATGAAGGCAATATCGGCCGTAGAACTTGAGTTAATTCCGGGCACTGATCTTTTCTTTTTTGCCATTTGACTTACTCCTTATATTTTAATTAAACTTCAATGATGATATTATTTCTTCAAAATTCCAGACAAGTTAATCAATGTACCGATAGCAGCCAAGCCGAACAATACATAAGTAGAGTACAGCAACATGTCTGTTACCTTCAACATGGTTACATTGGTATATTCTGTACCACCACCCATAATTACAGTTTCAGAAGAACCGATATTATAAGTAACGATCAGCAATACGATTAAAAGAATCAGTCCGATCAAAGACTTGATAGCACCTTTCGGATTGTCTTTCAAAGCTCCACCAAACTGTGCGATAGCTCCTACGAGTGTAGCAACCACAGTTACCGCAAACATACCGTACATCAGGTACATCAGGGCCTGTGTATAAGCCGGTTCAACCAAACCAGCTGCATTTGTTTCGCTGTATCCTACTCCGTAGAACATGCCCAACACTACCAAGATCAGTGCGATGCATACATAGAATACGTAGTATGATACTTTGTATGATAATTTAGCCATTGTTCTTATTATTTTTTGTATTTCAAGTTGTACTTCATGATCATATCAAGCAATGTGATAGAAGAATCTTCCATCTGGCTTGTAATAGCTTCAATCTTAGACAAGATATAGTTATAGAATACCTGAAGAATCAAAGCAACGATCAAACCGAAGATAGTAGTAATCAAGGCCACTTTCATACCACCTGCTACAACTGTCGGAGAAATATCACCAGCCTGCTGGATTTTATCGAACGCCATAACCATACCGATTACAGTACCCAAGAATCCCAAAGACGGAGCCATAGCGATGAACAATGTGATCCAAGAGCATCCTTTTTCAAGGTAACCAGCCTGAACACCACCGTAAGAAACAACTGAACGTTCAACTACGTCCAAACCTTCGTCGATTCTCATCAAACCCTGATAGCAGATAGAAGCAACAGGACCACGAGTGTTACGGCAGATTGTCTTAGCACCTTCTACATCACCTTTTTCCAAAGCAGCTTCAATTTTAGCCATCAATTTCTTCACGTCAACTTCAGCCAAGCTCAAGTAAATAATACGTTCAATACAGAAAGCCAAACCAAGTACCAATGCGATAGCAACCAAAGACATGAAGCCTGCGTCACCTTCGATAAACTTAGTCTTTAATTCTTTGTGCAAACCACCTTCTTCAACAACTGCAGGTGCTGCTGCTTCATCAGCTGCTGCTACTTGTTCTGTCTGAGCCGGAGCTGCTGTAGCTGTAGAATCCTGAGCCATAGCTGTCTGAGTCATTCCAAATGAGAGGACTCCCATCACTGCAAGAATTGCAAATAACTTTTTCATTGTGTGTCTAATTTTTAAGATTAATTAATTAATAGTTTGTTAATTGTTTTTCTCTTTTTTCGCGGAGAGAACGGGATTCGAACCCGTGATACGCTTTTGGCGTATACACGCTTTCCAGGCGTGCCTCTTCAACCACTCGAGCACCTCTCCTTTTTACCATCAGTCGGGGAGATATTTCAGTTATTTTTATACCCCGCGCTGATTTCAGTCACAAATGTATTCTTTTTTTTCGTCTTACATAACATCAAGCCTGCAAAAGTTTACTTTTGAAGTCGAAATTAATAAACTTTAAAAACTTTTCTCCGCATTTGTGAAGACTTTTAAAGCATTTTCTGTAGTACGGGAAGCGATTTCCGACAAAGGTACTCCATAGATTACCGAAAGACATTCTGCCACCTTCACCAGATTTGCACTTTCATTCCGTTTGCCACGATAAGGCACAGGTGCCAAATAAGGAGAGTCGGTTTCGAGCACGACGCGCTCCAAAGGCACATTCTTCAATACTTCGGGAAGGGTACTTTTTTTGAAAGTAACCACTCCGTTTATACCTAACATAAAAGATTCGTACTCCAACAGCCGTTCTGCATCTTCACTAGTACCCGTGAAACTGTGGAAGATTCCCCGCAAGGCCGTATGCTTGTAACCCGACAACACCTCCAGCAGTTCCGGATAAGCCTCCCGGCAATGTATAATCAGAGGCAAGTCGTATTCCAGTGCCCACTTCACCTGTTCTTCAAAGACAATCATCTGCTCCTCACGGAAGGTCTTGTCCCAATACAAGTCAATACCCACCTCACCGATTCCATAAAACCGATGAGAAGAAGAAGTCAGATACCCTTTCACTTTTTCCAGACGTTCTTTCCAACCGGCATCTACCGATGTGGGATGAAAACCAATCATCGGATAGCAGCAATCGTGCGCCTCACACAGCTTGAGCATAGCCTCGACCGTCGTATCATCAATGTTAGGCATAAACAAGCGGGTCACTCCTGCTTCGACTGCACGAATCACCGCCAGTTCACGGTCGGCATCAAACTCTTCGGTATAAAGATGGGTATGAGTATCAATCAGGGCGTTCATATCTTTACAATTTACGGTCCATTAAATGACAAACAAACTTCTTCAGTTCTTCTTTAAGAGAGGATTCCACGTTTACCTTATCCAGCAACTCCAACCCCTCCTTATAATAGGCATCAATGCGAGCCTGACAAAGTTCAGGAACTCCTACCTTATTATATAGAGCTGTAACCGACTGGATTTTTTCTTCAGCCACGTAGTCCGTAACACGAAGCCAGTTCAGTAATGTTTCCTTATCTTCTCCTTCAGACAAGCTCAAGGCGGTAATCAGCATAAAGGTCTTCTTATTGCAAAGAATATCTCCTCCAATCTTCTTTCCAAAGACAGCCGGATCACCATACACATCCAGGTAATCATCCTGCAACTGGAAAGCCAGTCCCATCTTAATGCCAAAATCATAGAGCAACTGCGCATCCTTTTCGGGAGCACCTCCCAAGATAGCTCCAATTTTCAAAGCTGCCGCAAGCAACACGGAAGTCTTCAGACGAATCATTTCGATATACTCGTCGACCGTCACATCCAGACGATGCTCGAACTCCATGTCCCACTGCTGTCCTTCGCACACCTCAAGGGCGGTACGGCCAAACACTTCCATCACGCGTTCCACACATTCAAGCGGACATTCCTTCATCATGAACTGATAAGCAAGAATCAGCATCGCATCCCCGGAAAGAATAGCCGTATTCTCATCCCATTTTTTATGTACCGTAGGCTTGTTGCGGCGCATATCCGCCTTATCCATCAGGTCATCGTGCAGCAAAGTAAAGTTATGATAGGTTTCAATGCCTGCTGCCTGTGAAAAGATACGGGTCACGTTCTCCTTATATAAATTATAAGCCAATAGCATCAGCACCGGGCGCAAACGCTTTCCGCCCAACCCCAATACATACTCAATCGGATCATAAAGTCCCATCGGCTCCCGCATATAAGAAAGGTTTCCGATATATTCGTGAATCTGCTGTAACAATTGTTCGCTTGTCTGTTGTTTCATGGAAATGTAATTTAAGATAAGAGAAAAAAGAAAGGCTGCAAAAATGCAGCCTTCACTTTATTATAACGGTCAATAGATTACTGCAACTTAAAGGTTACAGGCACGGTATATTTTACACGTACAGCTTTACCACGCTGCTTACCTGGTTTCCATTTCGGCATCATCTTGATCACACGGAGTGCTTCCTTATCCAAGTACGGGTCTACACTACGCATAACCACCGGGTCAACGATAGAACCATCCTGGTTAACCACGAACTGGATGATTACACGTCCCTGTACACCGTTTTCCTGTGCGATAGTCGGATACTTGATGTTCTTACCGATGAACTTCAAACATTCAGCCATACCACCCGGGAATTCCGGCATTTCTTCTACCACCTGGAAAATCTGCTGTTCTTCCGGTTCTTCTTCTTCTACTTCAACCGGTACATACTTGATTTCCACAGCCTGGTTGTTTTCTTCACTTGACTGGATAGTAGATTCTTCTACGTTTGCATCATTTTCTGCAATCTGAAGAACTTCTTCCACTTTCGGAGCTTCAGGAGGAGGAGGTGCCTGCTTCTGTTCTTCCTGTTCAGTGATAGGAATCATTTCCTCTTCAAAGATTGGTTCGGTGATACCGGTATCGGTAGTGACCTGCTTGTCACGTTCTGTCCATTCGAACGCTACAAACATCGCTGCCAAGATCAGTACGAAACCTACCAATAACCACGTAGACTTTTTGCCTTCGAGGTCCGCTTTCGGCGATTTCTTGACTTCCATAAATGTGTTTATTAAAGGTTAATACTCTATACGTGGCAAAGGTAGCATAATTCCCCGAAACTCCGACACCCCAACATGAAAATAATGTAAAACAATGCATATTTTTTATTCCCACTTGAAATAATCAGCATATCGCCTTGCGTGTTCTATGTTTCCCAGTGCGGAAACGTAGGGTTCACGCAAAGAAAACCTACGTTTTGGCCATGAGAAACATAGGTTTTCCGGAAAAGAAACGTAAAAAACACAAACAGGTATCCGAATCATTGCTACAACGTTTTTTCATCTCTGGAATCCCAAACGAATTTCTACCTTATATTATAAGGAAGAGACTCCAAAAACTTTATCCAAAACATCCGATATACAAAGGATTTACACTATCTTTGTCAATGCGAAATCTATTTTATCGAAGCCGAAACATGAAAAAAATTATTATTGCCATCGACGGATTCTCTTCCTGCGGGAAAAGTACCATGGCTAAAGACTTAGCCAAAGAAATCGGATATATCTATATAGACAGCGGCGCCATGTACCGGGCCGTTACACTGTATTGCTTGGAGAACGGATTGTTCAATGACGACGGAAGCATCCAGGAAGAAGCGCTCCGCCAGCAGATGGGACAAATTCAGATTTCCTTCCAGCTCAACCCGGAAACCCAGCGCCCCATGACCTTCCTTAACGGAAAGAACGTAGAAGAACGTATCCGCACCATGGAAGTCTCCTCGCATGTCAGTCCGGTGGCAGCACTCGACTTTGTGCGCAAGGCCTTAGTTCAGCAACAGCAGGAAATGGGCAAGGAAAAAGGAATCGTGATGGACGGAAGAGACATCGGAACAGCCGTATTCCCGAATGCGGAACTGAAGATTTTCGTGACAGCCTCTGCCGAAATCCGCGCACAGCGCCGTTACGAGGAACTTAAAGCTAAAGGTCAGGATGCTTCATTCGAAGAAATTCTTCACAACGTGGAAGAACGCGACCGCATCGACCAGAGCCGGGCAGTAAGTCCCCTGCGCAAGGCTGACGATGCGATTTTGCTGGACAACAGTCATCTGACCATTGCCGAACAAAAAGAATGGCTGAAAGAACAATTTGAAAAAGCTGCACATGCATCACATTGAAATAGATAAGGACTCTGGGTTCTGCTTTGGAGTGACAACTGCCATTTCAAAAGCAGAAGAAGAACTGGCAAAGGGGGTACCTCTGTATTGCCTGGGGGATATTGTACACAACGGTCAGGAGTGCGAACGACTGAAGGAAATGGGATTGATTACCATCAACCACGAAGAGTTTGCCCGACTGAAGAATGTAAAGGTCTTATTAAGAGCACATGGAGAACCTCCTGAGACTTACGAACTGGCCCGGAAAAACCACATCGAAATCATCGATGCCACCTGTCCGGTAGTGCTGCGCCTGCAAAAAAGAATCAAGCAGGAGTATGACACTACTCCCAGTGATAAAGACAGACAGATTGTCATTTACGGTAAAAACGGCCATGCCGAAGTGTTGGGACTGGTGGGCCAGACCGAAGGCAAAGCCATCGTCATCGAGAAGCTGGAAGAAGTCAGCAAACTGGACATGAACAAAGACATCCGCTTGTATTCGCAGACAACCAAGTCGCTCGACGAATTCCGCCAGATTGTGTCCTACATCGAGGCCCACATTTCACCGGAAGCATCCTTTCAGTACTTCGATACCATCTGCCGTCAGGTAGCTAACCGCATGCCGCATATCCGGGAGTTCGCCGCCAGCCACGACCTGGTATTCTTCGTTTGCGGACATAAGAGTTCCAACGGGAAAATCCTCTTTCAGGAATGCAAGAAAGTCAACCCTAACTCTTACCAGATTGACAAACCGGAAGAGATTGACAAGGCCTTATTGTCACATGCACATTCCATTGGAATCTGTGGAGCCACCTCTACCCCTAAATGGTTGATGGAAGCGTGTAAAAAAGTTATAATGGACGAATAATAAAGAAGAAAATCAGTTACAATATAAATTCATATTTGTACTTTTGCTTCATAAAAATCAAACTAACAACTAACAATTATGGGAACTATTAAATGTATTGGTATTCTTACATCCGGAGGAGATGCTCCCGGCATGAACGCCGCAATCCGTGCAGTCACCCGCTCTGCCATCTACAACGGATTACAAGTTAAAGGTATCTACCGTGGGTATAAAGGATTGATTACAGGAGAGATCAAGGAATTCAAGACTGAAAATGTCAGCAATATCATACAATTAGGAGGTACCATCCTGAAAACAGCTCGCTGCCAGGAATTCCGTACACCGGAAGGCCGTCAGATAGCTTATGAAACTATGAAACGTGAAGGTATCGATGCACTGGTAGTCATTGGTGGTGACGGTTCGTTGACCGGTGCCCGCCTGCTGGCTCAGGAATTTGATGTACCTTGTATCGGATTGCCCGGTACCATCGACAACGACTTGTATGGTACGGACACAACCATCGGATATGACACTGCCCTGAACACAATTTTGGATGCAGTAGATAAAATACGTGATACCGCTACTTCACACGAACGTTTGTTCTTTGTGGAAGTAATGGGACGCGACGCCGGCTTCCTGGCATTGAACGGTGCCATTGCTGCGGGTGCCGAAGCTGCCATCATTCCGGAATTCAATACGGAAGTGGACCAGTTGGAAGAATTCATCAACAACGGTTTCCGCAAATCAAAGAGCAGTTCTATCGTATTGGTAGCTGAAAGTGAAATCACTGGTGGAGCCATGCACTATGCAGAACGTGTGAAGAACGAATATCCGCAGTACGACGTACGTGTTACTATTTTAGGACACTTGCAGCGTGGTGGACGCCCGACCGCACACGACCGTATCATTGCCAGCCGTATGGGAGTAGCCAGCATCCAGGCCCTGATGGAAGGTCAGCGCAACGTCATGATTGGTATCGAAAACGACCAGATTGTGTATGTTCCGTTTGCCAAGGCTATCAAGAACGACAAGCCTATCGACCGCGAACTGGTTAGCGTATTGAACGAGTTGTCAATCTAACAGAACATTCCATATAAAGAATCCCCCTTCAAAAAGCATTTAAACGTCTTTTGAAGGGGGATTTTTGTATACTGTATTTTCTTCTTTTATTTTCTCCGGCGATTTCTGCGGTGCGTACGTGTATGACGTTTATAACGTATCCAGCGGCGGCGAATCTGCCAGGCGCTCAGTCCTACTACCACCAAAAGAATCAGAATCACAATCCCGCTATTCAGGTTGTCGCCTTTTACGCGCGACCAGATTTCCAATACATCTACCGTCTTGTCTCCAAAGTCACGTATCATGGCACAACGGGCTATCACAGACTTATCGGGATACTGTGTGTTACGCAGCTTCACCTTCTGTGCCTCCGGACCGAAGAAATAGCTGGCATCGACTTCCGTATCCAGGGTAGAATCAATGCAAGCTTCCAGAATTTCCGGAGCTGCAATGGCACTCACATACCCGTTCTCTTCCATGTTACGCAAAGCGATGTCTGGCCTACAAAGGAAGTTGATAAAATAGCTGGCTGCCTTAGGATTCTTGGCATACTTAGGAATTACCCATCCGTCGTACCACACATTGCTACCTTCTTCCGGAATGGTGTAGGCCAGGTCCACTCCTACCGTTGCCGCTTCTTCCATAGCCCACTGTGCGTCTCCGCTCCAGGTCATGTTCATCCAGGCCTTGCCTTTGGTCATCATTTCCTTACCAAAGTCTGCTTCCCATCCGGCCACATTCGGCTTCAACAGTTTCAGATACTTTTCCACCGAGTCCATGGAAGCCGGTGAATAGTCGTTCATCAGGTCAGCCACACTGCGGGTGCTGTCTTTCAAATCCTCGCGATGCGCATACAGCAAAGCCATGCCGTACGAATCGCGATAGGCATCCTTCATCAGAATCTTGCCGGAAAAACGTTTCTCCCACAGGCATCCCCATGACTTCAGGTCTTTTTCGGAAACAAACTGCTTGTTGTAAAGCAGTCCGGCCGTACCCCACATATAGCACACGGCATAACGGCTAGCCGGTAAATCTCCCTTCACCGTCAGTTTATCTATCTGCTGACGGATATAGGGTGCCACTCCGTTCATGTAATTGGGTGAATGAGCAAAAGCCGTATCAATAGGCTGCAACAAGCCTTTGTGCAGCATTCGTTCGATGATATACTCGGAAGGACACACCACATCAAAGTCTTCATGCCCTTTCTCAATTTTTGTCAGCATGATTTCGTTGATATCAAACGTCTGATACACGATGCGGATATCTTCTCCCGTCTGCTCCTTATAATATTCCTGAAAATCTTCCAGTACGCCTTCACCTATGTAGTCTGCCCAGTTGTACACCTTGAGCACATTTTCGCGCGATTCATTGGCGTTGTAGCATCCTGTCAACAGACAGCACATACAAAAAGCCACCCACCAGTTCCACCTTTTCATCTTCTGTTTCATTTATTCTTTGCTTTGTCAGCTCTACGGTTAATAATAATCAGCAGCACCAGTATCACCACAAAAATCACGGCCGACAGCGGACGAAGCTCCGGCGTCAGACCACCCTTGCGGGCATCGGCATAAATATAGGTAGAAAGCGTTTCCAGTCCCTGATTTCCGATGGTAAACACCGTCACCGCAAAATCGTCGATGGAAATGGTCAGTGCCAGCAGAAAACCGCTCACCATTCCCGGACGGATTTCCGGAATAATCACTTTCCATAAAGCCTGCATAGGAGTAGCTCCCAAATCGAGTGCGGCCTCATACAGGTTCGGATTCATCTGTTTCAGGCGCGGCAACACACTCAGCACTACGTACGGAGTACAGAAGGTGATGTGTGCCAGCACTACGGTGGTAAATCCCTGGGTAATGCCTAATGACACAAACAGCAGGAACAAGGAAATACCCGTAATAATATCTCCGTTCAATATAGGAATGGTATTGATGAATCCCATGGCTTTCCGGCTGCGGGCCTTCAGATTGTAGATTCCGATGGCAGCCACACTTCCTAACAAAGTTGATACCGTCGCAGCAATAAAGGCAATGGCTATTGTATTTATCAGCGCATTCATCAGGGAATGATGTGCTCCGGTGTTACACAAGGAGCGGTACAGGTTGAGCGAAAAGCCGGTCCAGTTACCCAATACCTTTGCATCGGTAAAGGAATAAATCACAATAATCAATATCGGAGCATACAGCAACAACAGCAATACCCAAAGATAGGTCTGCATCAGCACTTTCTTTACCATACCTGTCCTCCTTTCTCTGAATCACTCTTTTCATCAGAACTAAAGAGTGAAGTGGCCGCAATCAGGAACAGCATAATCAAGGAAAGAGCTGCTCCATAATTCCACATACTGTTGTTGATATTCTCCTGAATAGTCGTACCAAACAACTTGATGTTGTTCATGGTCAGCAATTCTGCAATAGCAAAAGTAGAGATGGTCGGCATGAACACCATCATGATGCCGCTCACTACTCCAGGCATGGATAGAGGAAATACCACCTTCCAAAATACCTGGAAAGAATTGGCTCCTAAATCCTGGGCTGCTTCCACATAACTCGGGTCCATCTTCTGAAGGGTATTGTAAATCGGATATATCATAAAAGGAATGAAGTTGTAAATCATTCCGAATATCAACGCTCCTTCTCCTAAAGGCAGACTGGCAAAGTCGAACAAAGCTACGGTAGCCAGCGTACGTATCAGGATGTTGACCCACATCGGCAGGATAAACAGCAGAATCAGCGTACGCGAATAGCTTGAGTTACTACGGCTCAGAATCCAGGCTGCCGGATACCCCAGTACAATACAACCTATCGTTGTCAGTATGGCTATACCGATGGAATAAATAAAGGTATTGACTGCTTCCGGATGAGCCAGGAACTTCCGGAAGTTTTCAAGCGTCATACGACCTGCATCATCGGTAAATGCATATACCACAATCAGCAGAAGCGGAACAATCACAAAAATGATAGAGAAAATGAGATAAGGAAGTGTCCAGCTTCGGCGTGAAAGAAAAAACAAACGCAGTTTATTCATCGTTCCTCCTGTTTTACACGTACCCGAATATCTTCAGGAGCAATGGAAATGCCCACCCGGTCTCCATCATCCCATACATCGTTCGTATCGACAAACACATTCTCATCCCAATCTGACCATACCGTCAGGTGGTAATGGTTTCCTTTGTACAAAATAAACTTGACTTCTCCGGTCAGCATGCCGTCTTCTGCATTGTCCAACAAATTGATTTTTCCGAAATCCACGTCTACCAGCACATCGCCCAACGGCACTTTCTGAAGGTCCACCGGTGCACACTCAAACTCACATCCCAAGAATTCCACATGAGTTTCATCGATAAGCTTGCCTTCAAAGGTATTGCAGATACGCTCTTTCTTCATGATGTGAATATCAAACGGCTTGACCAGCATACCCACTTCGGTTCCGGCCTCGAAAGCGTGATAATCCTGCACCACAAACTCATAGCCGTGGCACAATACCACCATTTCATAGTGTACTCCTTTAAAAATACAGGACTGTACGGTACCACGAAGCTGTGCCATATCCGACACCGGGAAAATATACAAATCCTCTGGACGAATCACCACATCCACCGGTGTGTTTTCGCCGAATCCTTCGTCCACACATTCAAAGTCACGGTCACAGAAATGTACCAACTTATCTTTCACCATGACTCCGTTCAGGATATTACTTTCTCCGATAAAGTCGGCCACGAACGAGTTAATCGGCTCATTGTAGATGTCGGTAGGGGTACCAATCTGCTGGATACGTCCCTCACTCATCACCACGATGGTATCACTCAATGTCAGGGCTTCTTCCTGGTCGTGCGTCACGTACACAAAGGTAATGCCCAGCGTCTTGTGCATTTCCTTCAACTCCATCTGCATGTCCTTACGCATCTTCAGGTCAAGTGCTGCCAGCGGTTCGTCCAGTAACAACACTTCCGGCTCGTTCACAATGGCTCGGGCAATAGCCACACGCTGCTGCTGTCCACCCGAAAGCGAGTTGACATCGCGGTACTCATAATCGGTCATGCCCACCATTTTCAAAGCAGCCTTTACTTTTTTAAGTACCGTATCCTTTGGCATCTTTTTCAGTTTCAAGCCAAAAGCGATATTGTCATACACATTCAGATGAGGGAATAAGGCATATTTCTGAAAAACTGTATTGACAGGACGCTTGTGAGGAGGAGTCTGGGTAATCTCCTCCCCTGCAATACGAATCACCCCTTCCGAAGCGGTCTGAAATCCCGCTATCAGGCGCAGCAAGGTCGTCTTACCGCATCCCGAAGGGCCCAAGATGGTTACAAACTCTCCCTTTTTGATGGATAAATTGATATTATCCAAGGCTGTTTTTTCACCAAAAAACTTTGATACACCCTTTACCTCTATAATAGGTTTAATTTCACTTTGCATCATTTCTTGAAAATTAGTTCGCAAAGTTACATATTAATTCATTTCACAAGGCATATCACCCTTATTTTTCTTCCTTATTTTTAATTAGTCCAATAGAAACAGGCCGTTTTGAATATTTATTCACCACTCCTGCTTCAATCCGGAGAAGTACATTCCCAGTAGTTTTCTGGCTGCCGAGAAAGACGTTGCCCGTCCTTCCAGTACATCTTTTTCCTGCAAGGGAAGCAAGGAAGCGATTTCCGGATTCTGATAGAAGCTGTCGCGCAAATGCTCATTGATGGTTTCATACATCCAGTATTTGGCCTGCTCATTCCGACGGTGTTCAAAATAACCGTTCTTGCGAACGAAGTCGATATAGGCATACACCATATCCCAGATTTCCTTGACACCGATATTATAGAATCCGGAATACGTCAGCACCTGAGGAGTCCATCCGGATTCGGGAGCCGGGAAAAGATGGAGCGCATTACGGAAATGCGTAGCCGCCAACTGTGCCTTCTCTACATTGTTTCCATCGGCCTTGTTGATAATGATACCATCGGCCATTTCCATGATACCGCGCTTAATGCCCTGCAACTCATCTCCCGTACCGGCCAACTGAATCAGTAGGAAGAAGTCTACCATGGAATGTACGGCAGTTTCACTCTGGCCTACTCCCACAGTTTCGACAAAGATTTTATCAAATCCGGCAGCTTCACACAAAATGATGGTTTCACGGGTCTTACGGGCCACACCGCCCAATGAGCCAGCCGAAGGACTGGGACGGATAAAGGATTTAGGATGCACCGACAATTTTTCCATTCGGGTCTTGTCCCCCAAAATACTTCCTTTGGAACGTTCACTGCTGGGGTCTATGGCTAACACGGCCAACTTTCCTCCTTTTTCTTCAAGCACATGCAGTCCGAATACATCAATCGATGTACTCTTTCCGGCACCGGGCACTCCGCTGATACCGATACGGATAGAATTACCCGAATAAGGAAGGCATTTTTCAATGACCTCCTGTGCCAGCACCTGATGCTCCGGCTTGACACTTTCTACCAGCGTGACCGCTTGGCTCAGCATGGTCACATCGCCTTTCACGATACCTTCCACATACTCGGCAGCAGAATACTGACGACGTTTGGGTTTCTTTCTCAGATTCAGATAAGGATTAACAATGGAGGGTCGTTCCACTCCCTGGTTCACAGTTAACCCCTTATAAGCTTCGTTGTTTTCGGGGTGTTCCATAAAAGTTTTTATTTTTCGGACGATTTCAGCCGGGCTTTCACACGGATGGTAATCATCGGTTGGTTAGGATCATCGGTAATCATCAGGACACGGGGCGTACCTTTCACACGGTGAAGGTTCTGTGCCAGAACGGTAATCTTCATCTTGGTCGATTCACCCGGTTTCAGCACTCTCTTTTTCAGTTTCACGGCCAAAGCCATGCTGAACACCTGCATATCCTGAATATTCAGGTCAGAGCGACCTGTATTTGAGATAACAATCGTCTGTGACTTCTTTTGATTGGGTTTCAAATCCACAAATTCCAGTTCCTTAGCCGACAACGTAATCTGAGGAGGATTATTTTTCTGCTGTTCGGTCAGCTTGGAGAAGTCAGGCAGCAGGGCCACAGATACAGGTATTTCATTCTCACTGCCAACTTTATCGCCCGGGAAGCGGGACAGATAAACAGAAGCGCGTGTAATACCTAATTTCGGCAATTTCTCAGAATCCAGGGTCACCAGAATCTTTCCGGTCTTTCCACGTCCCAATTTTTCAGGTTCAGCCTTTGCTTCCAAATAAGGAGGAAGGTGCATCAGCACAGGTGAGTAAGCCTTATTGGAAGTATTGGCCACTAACAATTCAATGACCGGACGGTCTCCCTTATTGACAGATTTAAAATCAAGTTCATCCTGTGTCAGCCGGATGGCACCGATAGCATAAGGATGCGTAAAGGAATAGTTCTTGGCATCGGCTGTCACCTCTCCGTTAAAGTCCAGGTAAATGGGCAGAGAAGCTGCATTGCAATACACACCCACGTCTTTATAGAAATGCCCGATGGCTTCTGCATCGAACACTACCGTAATCTTTCCTTTTCCTCCGGCAGGTACAGGTTCTTCTGTCCATTGTGCCTTGGCACATCCACAGGAAGTCGTCACATTGGAAATAACCAGTGGCTTGTCTCCTGTATTGGTAAACTGATAAGTCACGGTTGCCGGAGTGCGCCACAACACGTAGCCCAAGTCCTTAGTAGTCATATCAAAGGATATTTTAGGCTGAGCCCATAAGGACATGCAAGCGACAACACACAAAAAAAGAAGGGTATATATTCGTTTCATTGATTTTATTCTTTCTAAATTACGGAAACAAAGATAGGGAGAAAACGGAAACAAGCAAAATCAAGTTTGAAAATTTATTTTCTCCATAACCTTAGAAATTTGTAAAAATATCCGAACCGGAATCCCGGCCCGGACATGATTTTATTCGATATATAATGTATATCCTTCCGTATGACTGCCAAACTCAGGAGCGTATACTGACTGTATTTCCGATGTACCAGCCTGATATACTCCCGAACGGTCTACATGCACATCATATTCAATGACGTAGGTTCCTTTCCGCAAGTGATCCATAAAGAAGGTAGTCGCCGCATCACCACTTACCCGATACCGTCCCAGGCCATCGGACCATTCGTAACCTGAGACTTGCCGCACTGGTTCCATACAAGCCGCACGTTCGTCTTTCAGACATACAAAATCCATATCCCGGTCGGCACGGAGAGTCAGGCGCACCGTCAGCTTATCGCCTACCTGCAACTTTCCTTTGGCAGACAAGTCCTTACCTTTATATATATACTCACGTGAAACTTGCAGGCCCTTTCCTTCAAATGCCTTCACACGGTCCATATCTTCCAGATATTGTGCATATACAGCCCCCCATCCGGCAGCTTTTCCCGTATGACTTACGGTCAGCGTCTTCACCTCCGCCTCCACTCCACTTAACGTATGGCTGATACAGCCCAGTCCGTCTTTCGGAGTTTCCAGTGTGACATTGCCTGCCACCGCCTGCATCTGTCCGGACTCCGTCAATGCCATGCCATCTGACAGCAAGGCATACACCGCATCCGCTGTAGCCAATGGCGTATTCCAGCACTGCACCTGCTTTTGCTTCAGCAACCAGAGTTTCATTTCCTCCAGCATCTTTTCATCCTTCTCCACACACTGAATAGCTTCCATAGCAGCCACCTGCGTCGGAATGCGATAACCGTTCCATGCGTATCCGGCTTTCGGCGTATCAAAATAACGTCCCATTTCCGGTGTTACTACCGTATATTCCTTAATCGAACGTACCAGTATTTCTGCCTGCGTACGTTTTCCCTGTGCCTGCAGAATCCGGGCAATCAATGCCTTCTCATAAATGGAATAAGTAGCAGAACGGTTTTCCAGTTTGGAGACCATGTATTCCTTTGCGACCTTGTTCACTTTTTCTCCTGCCATCGCATCCAGTGATGTAATATACAGATACCTCACCGCCAGCTCACTTGGCCATTGCGGACTTTTCTTACGAGCCTCATTTTTTTTCAGGTTCTCATATTCCTGACAGAAAGCATTTTCCAAGTAATTCAAGCCTTTCAAATACATGCCAGCCATTTGCGCATCCGCCATGATATGCATAGATTTCAGTCGGGCCAGCAGTTCCACCACCTGTGTAGTAACCAACCGGCTTCCCTGCATGCCGTTAAACCAGCTCCAGCTTCCATCCGCTTTTTGCAAAGCCTTCAATTTTTCTACGGTCTGCTCCATGCGGTAATTCATCGTATTCAGGTCGAACAACAATCCCATCCGTTGTCTCTGCTCCTGTTCATCTGCCGCCTGAGCCAGCCAAGGCGTTTCGGCCAGCAACAAGCTTTTCAGTTCCTGGTTCTTCTCCAGTTCACTCCACAACGTTTCTTTCTTTACTCCCTGCTTTTTCCAAGCATCAAACACAGGCTGAATCTGCGGATTCAGTTCCACAATTTTCCGTGCCACCGCATTGGCGTAGTAAGCCGAAGCCCAGGAGAACGCATCGTCCTGCTGCGGATTTCCTACTACCGGAAGTGCCTGTACGGCATACCATATCGGAGTAGAAGTCAGTTCGATGGTCAGCTGCCGGTTCTGGGCCGTCTTGCTCTGTCCGTTAAACAAATCCTTCAGGCTCACTTCCTGAGATTCCCCGTCTTTCACCTGCAAGGACAAGGTTTCCGTCATCCATTGCTTGTCAGTCAGCACAGGAAGATAATGCTGCTCTCCGTCACTAAACTCACCGGCCTCTGCCTTCATCCGGCAAATCAAGACCTCGCCATCCATATTTACCGGGAAAGTAAAACGTACACTGCCCGTTTCTCCTGCCTTCACCTGGAAATCCTGCACGGCCTGATACACCACACTTTCATCCATCGGATTCACCAATTCCAGGCGTACTGCCCCTTTCACCTCTTCTGTTGACAGATTGATCAAAGAAGCTGCCAGTGAGGTTTCATCCCCTTTACGAAGGAAACGAGGCAAGTTAGGCTGAATCATAAACGGTTTTTCGGTCCGGGTTTCCGCCTGCAGGAGTCCGTAATCCATGCGGCGGGTATGTGCCAGCCCTCTGAACTTCCACTGCGTCAACGCGTCTGGTACGGTAAATACCAATCGCACGGTTCCGGTTGAATCTGTACGCAAATCAGGATAGAAGAAAGCCGTTTCTGCAAAATTCTCGCGTAAAGTCATCGTCTGTTCCGTTTCCAAAGGAATCGTTTCAGACTGAAGTTCTACTTCTGCCACTCCATCGTCCTGCGTGAATCCCGCCTGCGCATTCAAAGCCTCATCCGCCCTCATGACATCTGGTGCTGCAGCCGCAGCCTTCATCATGATTCCTGCCCCGCGTACCATCAGACCGTTTCGAGAGAAGGTTCTATACTGACGCAAAGAAGGAATCCACAACCGACTATACAACTGCCAGTTGTCAGGAGTATATACAGAAGACAATGAATAAGTATAGAAAGGCGAATAAGCCATCGCGATGCTGTTCACTGACTGAATAAACGGCATGACGGAAGGAGTATACCGGCTGAAGCCCAACTGGAAATTCCACGGGTTATCCCACAAACGGTCGAGCGAAGCATCATACAAGGTAGCCAGCAGACGGGCATCCACCGGTTTGCCTGCCGCATCCAGAATCTGCATGGTCCAGGTTTCTTCTGTGCCCGGACGTAAACGGTCGCGAAAGACCTCCCACTTCAATGTCAGTTTTTTCTCCGGTACCGGACGTTTCAAAGCGACTTGCTTGGAATACCAGATACCGTCTTTCATAAATCCAAAGCTGACGGTGATTCCATCGCCGTATTCCGGCCGCCACGTATAATCAAACAGACGGATTTCCTCGTTCAGCACAAACGAGTCAGAAACCAGCATCCGGTTGCCACTGTACACATGATAGAACAAATGCACATTCTTTTCACTGCTGCCCACATACAAGGTCACCGGCTGCGTTTCCTCCAACTGGGTACCGTCCTGATAGAACCATTCCACCGTCTTTACCGGAGGAACCCGGTCTTTTAACGAAAAGAGTACAAACTCCTGCTCAGCACGACAAGGACGCCCATGCTCATCACTGGCAGTTACCTCCAGCAAGTATTTTCCAGAAGCCAACTTCTTCCATGCTTCCGGCTGGAAAGGCTGTCCGGATTTCACCGTATCCACCCATACTGTTTGTTGCTTATTTCCGGCCTCATCCACTGCATAAAGCGAGCAGACCACATCCAATGTCACCGGCTGTTGCTGCATGTTCAAGGCCTGCACCTGCATCTTATCCAGTTTCTCACGAGCCACTTTTCCAGCCAATCCCTTTATCTGTAATCCGATGGCATGTTCACCCACCGGAAGCACCAGTACACCTTCCTGCGTTTCTCCGGCCGCATCCGTCACTTCCACCTTCACCTGATAACGATAGAATCCATCCCAGCCTAAGGAGACTTCCGCATCCGGACGTTCCAGACAAACCTTCACCGCAAATGTTCCGTCGGCTGAAGTCATCAGTTCACCCTCTGCCAACTGTTGCTCTCCTGCCATGCTCCGCCAGAACCAGGCCTTTGAACGGGTCAAGGTATAACGCACCTTACCGCCCTGCACCGGTGCACCGGAAAACTTTTTCGCTATACCTTCCAGTTGCAAGGAATCCCCCATCGTGTAAGCTTCCTGCACTTCCTTCCAAGTGACTTCAAACGTCGGACGCTTGTATTCTTCCACCCGAATATAACAGGAAGCCTTGTCGGATTCTATCCGGAACATGCCGGCCAATGTTTCCGAAGGCAACTGGAATTCCGCAGAAAATGCACCGAAGTCATCCGTAGTCAATTCTTTCCGGGCTATCTCCCGGTTATTAGCATCCCGCAAGGTCAGCCAGATGGCCACATCTTTGCGTACCTCTACACTATCGCCTTCCTGCGTATAAGCCACTCCGGACACATACACCGTCTGCCCCTTGCGGTACAGCGCACGGTCGGTAAACAAATCCATGCGATCCACCTTCTTCTTGCTGTCATTGACCGTCGGCAACACCCTTCTGGACCAGTATGCCACCTGCATAAACTCATCCTTGCCTGCACGTGCATGCATCCACAATGATTCTTTCATGTCCGGCACTACTACCTTGCCTAGTTTATCGGCCTTAAACGTCTTATATAAGGTATAATTACCCGGCACAGGAATGGAATAAAACACCAATTCTGCCCCTGCGACCGGTTTTCCGGTCTTACGGTCTACCACATGACACTCCGTCTGCCTTCCTTCCATCGGGAAAGAAACCACCTGCAATGCAGACAGATGCACTACATCGTATCCCGTTTTATCCTGATAGCCGTCGGGGATTGATTTCAATATATAAATCCCCGCCTCGGGCATCCGGCTGGTCAGCACAGAAACCGTATCCTTGTACGTAGGAGTATCCGGCAAGTCCAACCGCACTTTATCCACCAGTGTACCATACTTCTTTATCAGGTCCGCATGCTCCAGATTCTGTGCAAACACAGAAGAAGAAGCCTTCAGGTTCAGCCTATACCATTCCAACGTCGCTCCTTTCAGGTTCTTGCTGGTAACACGAAGTTCCGCTTCCGTCTGCGGATAAGGATGAGTTACCTGCACCGAGAGCGATGGCATGCACACTATGCGTTGCTTATCCTTCAAATCAGCTGTAAATTCCGAAGAAGGATACCGTTTTATTCCTTCTTCTATCACCTTCATTTCGGACACGAAATCTTGTTTCTGATGATAGAAATCGGCCCATGACACATACAACGCCGCACAGGCATCCACTCCGTCATAGGCTTTTGTCCACGCCTGCAACTGCTCCACCACCTGCTCGTCCGACAGCTGTTGCGGATACCTCCATCCATTACGCCGCCAGTACATCAATCGCTCCAGACGTGTCAATAATTCCGCGTCACGATTTCCTGCCGCCTCGTATTGTGCAATCAACTTTTCATACTTGTCGAATACAGCCAACTGTACGGCCTTGTTTCCTCCCCCATTCCATAGAAGCTGAAAGATGGACTGGCGCAACAGCAAATCGTACATATTGTCACCGAAATAGCGCAGGCTCCATTTGCCCTGTTCAACCATCGGACGAAAATCGGTCGTAGCTACGCCCAGCAAAACTTCCTTATCCTTTACTGCCCGGTCAAACTCATACAATGCACTGTCCACTTCCTGAGGAGCGGATTCCAACTTATAGTATCCTAACAGAAACGACAACACGGCTTTCTGCAAAGGATCGTTCTCCTCTGCAGCCCATGCATTCAGTCGACAAAGTTCACGCTGCAAACTGTCCGGTGTCAGCCCTACCTGACATTCCACCCGCGAAAGATACGCTTTCAGCATCTGCGGAGCATTCTTCTCCTTTCTTGCCTTTTCATAAATCTGGTTCACCTGTGAAATCAAGGTCTGCGGCAAATCCTTCTTCCGGGTTTCCTCTACCTCCCTCCAAAGACGGTCGTAACTCTGAGCTATCCCCGTCAAAGGGAACATGAAAGCCAACAATCCCGTGGCACATATCAAGAATAGTCTGTTCATCATTTCCAATTTTAAGTTTTACAAGGTTGTCTTTATAAAGATAAAACCAAAACACAGATTTACTGCACAGATTTTCATTAAAAGAAGTAAAACCACAAGAAATCGAAACAAAAAAAACGGAGACCGCCCCTTTCCCTTTTACGGGAATCGGACAGCCTCCGTATCTATTTATCCACTAACGGATATTACTTTTTCGGCGTATTTTCCAGTGTAGCCAGCAAGAAATCATAGAATTTCTTCACTGACGGCACATGACAGCGTTCTTCCGGTGTATGCGGGCACTGCAAAGTAGGACCAAATGAAATCATATCCAGTCCAGGTACAACCGCACCAATGATACCACATTCCAGTCCGGCATGAATCACTTTCACTTCCGGTGTTTCACCAAACTGTGCCTTATAAGATTCCTTCATGGCATGCAGAATCGGAGAGTTTACATCCGGTTCCCATCCTGAATAGCTGCCAGAACGTTCTACGTGCATACCTGCCATAGAGAAACAGCTTTCGATAGCCGTATTGCGATAGTCCTTCATTGATTCGCGAGAGCTGCGTGTCAATACCTTAATAGCAGCCTTTCCATTGCCGATTTCTACGATAGCCAAGTTAGAAGAAGTTTCCACTGTATCCGGAATAGTCGGGATGAAACGTTCCACCCCATTCGGACATGCATAAATCGCATCCACCAGGTTATCACGGATTTCTTCCGGCACCATCATCTTCGGCAAGTCCACACGTTCTGCCGTAAAGCTGATGTTGTCTTCAATGGTTGCGAATTCATCACGCCATACCTGTTCGCATTCACCCACGAATGCCAGCACATCTTCTACCTCCGAAGCCGGTACGGTAATCACTACCTCACATTCACGCGGAATGGCGTTGCGCATGTTTCCACCTTCCCATGACACCAGACAAGCCTCATCGTAAGCAATCACCTGGTTCATGAAGCGAGCCATCAACTTGTTGGCATTGGCATGTCCCCAGCCAATCTGAATACCAGAGTGACCACCACGCAATCCCTTCAGTGTCACCTTCAGCGCCACGTCTTCCGGATCTGTTTCTTCTTCCTTGTATTCCAAAGTAGCCGTCAGGTCTTCTCCACCTGCACAGCCAATATAAAGTTCACCTTCTTCTTCTGAATCCAGGTTCAGCAGGATTTCTCCTTCCACCGTGCCCTGTTTCAAGCCGAACGCTCCATACATACCGGTTTCTTCATCGGCAGTAATCAGCGCTGTCAGCGGACCGTGCTTCAGGGTCTTGTCTTCCATAATGGCCATAATGGCTGCCACACCCATACCGTTGTCTGAGCCTAATGTGGTACCTTTAGCCTTCACCCATTCGCCGTCTACATAAACCGGAATAGGATCTTTTTCAAAATCATGCTGTGTATGTTTGTCTTTCTGAGGAACCATGTCCATGTGAGCCTGAAGGATGACAGACTTCCGGTCTTCCATACCCGGAGTGGCCGGTTTGCGATAGATTATGTTTCCAGCCTCATCCTGAAATGATTCCACACCTACCTGCTTGCCGAATTCCAGCAAGAAAGCCTGAATTTTTTCCAAATGTCCAGACGGACGAGGAATTTGCGTCAACGAATAGAAATGCTTCCACACATTCTGCGGAGCCAAAGAAAGAATTTCGTTCATATTATATTTTTTGATTTTATTCCGGAAAAGCAATTTCACTTCCCGGTCCGTTTCTTATTTACAAGTGGTAAGGCTACAAGCCCGTAAACACCTAGCAAAATTAATAAAAAGGTTTGAATACCGTGCACCAGCAGGGCAAATATTCCGGCATCTTCCTTTCCCACCCCATACATCATCATCATGGTAATGACTGCAAAGTGCCACGGCCCTGCTCCATTAGGAGTAGGAACGGCCACTGCAATACTGCCCACCACAAACATCACCAGTCCGGGCATCCAGCCCAATGAGGCAGAAAAGTCAAAACAATAGAAACTCACATAGAATTGCAGGAAATAGCATGCCCAGATGCCCACGGTGTAAAAAGCGAACAGCCACGGATGTTTTACATGCCGAAGCGACAAACATCCGGCCCACACATCGTTCAATATGCCGCGCACCTTCGCAAATACCGTCAAATTGCGGACCAAGAAAAACGCTAGCACGCCCAATGCGAACAGACAGATGAGAGTGATATAAAAGTTGGTAGAAGTAAACAAGCCCGTAAAGAAGCCCATGTTCGTACCGGTCTTTTCAAAGAATGCCGCAAATACGCGCGACTGGAGCAGCAACGTCACTACGGTAATCAACAGTACACAGATGGTATCGATGAGACGCTCCGTTACCACCGTACCCAGCGATTTGGAGAAAGAAACCCCGTCGTACTTCGACAGGATACCGCAGCGGGAAACCTCCCCTACACGCGGCACGACCAGATTGGCCGCGTACGACACAAAAACCGCATACACACTGTTCGACACCTTGGGGTATTCACCTAACGGGGCTAACGTCAAATTCCAGCGCCAGCCGCGGAACAGATGTCCCAACACACCAAACACCAGCGAAAAGGCCATCCAGCCATAATTCATGCCGCCATCCAGCACGCTCCCCACACGCCGGAAATCAAAATCGTGGTATGTCCAAAGCAGAATAGCCGCTCCGAGTACCAACGGAAGCGCTATCTGGAAGACCTTATTTAGTACTTTTTTTAAACCTGTTCGTTCCAAAATCAGTCTGTATATAAAGATTTATGTTTAACTTTGCAAGTCACAAAGATAATACGAACATTTAAAACCTGAGGTATGAAATTAGTTAAACCTAAAAAGTTTTTAGGACAACACTTCCTGAAAGACCTGCAAGTGGCACAAGACATAGCCGACACGGTAGACGCCTGCCCGGCCCTTCCCGTTCTCGAGGTAGGTCCCGGAATGGGAGTTCTCACCCAATACCTGCTGAAAAAAGACCGCCCGCTCAAAGTGGTGGAGCTGGATTTTGAATCGGTGGCTTACCTGCGTGAGAATTTTCCGCAATTAGGAGACCATATCATCGAGCAGGATTTCCTGAAAATGGACCTCCGGCAACTTTTCGACGGACAGCCTTTTGTGCTGACCGGCAACTATCCTTATAACATTTCCAGCCAGATATTCTTCAAGATGCTCGACTACAAGGACTTGATTCCCTGCTGCACGGGCATGATTCAGAAGGAAGTGGCCGAACGCATCGCGGCTCGTCCGGGCAACAAGACCTACGGCATTCTGAGCGTACTGATTCAAGCCTGGTACAGCGTGGAATACCTGTTCACCGTACACGAACATGTGTTCAATCCTCCTCCCAAGGTGAAGAGCGCCGTCATCCGCATGACCCGCAACGAGACCAAGGAGTTGGGATGCAACGAGCAATTGTTCAAGCAGATTGTCAAGACGACATTCAACCAGCGTCGCAAGACGCTCCGCAACTCCATTTCTCCGATTCTGGAGAAGGGAAATCCGCTCAGTGCCGACCCTATCTTCAACAAACGGCCTGAACAGCTTTCCGTACAAGACTTCATCGACCTGACCAACCGAGTGGAAGAAGCCTTGAATTCCTCAGCCGCAAAGGCCGAGTGACCCTGCACACGAGACTTACAGACTACGATAACAACCCTCATCAGGAGTTTACAAGATGAATAGCGAAGATATTAAATTAGTCACCGAACTGATTGAGAAGAAAGATTCCGACCAGTTAAAAGAAGTCATCAAGGACCTGCATCCGGCCGACATCGCCGAGCTGTGCAACGAGCTGGACGCAGAAGATGCCCGCTTCATCTACCTGCTGCTGGACAACGAAACGGCAGCCGACGTACTGATTGAAATGGACGAGGATGCCCGAAAAAAATTCCTCGAAATCCTTCCCCCTGAAACCATCGCCAAGCGCTTTGTCGACTACATGGATTCGGACGATGCCGTAGACATCATCCGTGAAATGGACGAGGACAAGCAGGAAGAAGTGCTTTCACACATTGAAGACATCGAACAGGCAGGCGACATCGTCGACTTGCTGAAATACGACGAAGATACCGCCGGTGGTTTGATGGGTACGGAAATGGTGATTGTGAATGAGAACTGGAGTATGCCCGAATGCCTGCGTGAAATGCGACTGCAGGCAGAAGAAATGGACGAGATATATTATGTATATGTGGTAGACGACGATGAACGCCTGCGCGGCGTATTCCCACTGAAAAAGATGATTACCAGTCCGTCGGTTTCCAAGGTGAAACACGTGATGAAAAAGGACCCGATTTCCGTCCATGTGGATACGCCCATTGAAGAGGTAGTGCAGACCATTGAAAAGTATGACTTGGTGGCCGTTCCTGTGGTCGACAGCATCGGCCGCCTGGTAGGGCGCATCACCGTAGACGACGTAATGGACGAGGTGCGTGAACAGGCCGAACGCGACTATCAGTTGGCATCCGGTTTGTCACAGGACGTAGAAACAGACGACAACGTGTTCCGCCAGACCACCGCGCGCCTTCCGTGGCTGCTCATCGGTATGCTGGGTGGAATCGGTAACTCCATGATTCTGGGTAACTTTGACTCTACCTTTGCCGCTCATCCGGAAATGGCGCTTTACATTCCCCTTATCGGTGGAACGGGAGGAAACGTGGGAACCCAGTCCTCTGCATTGGTTGTGCAAGGTCTGGCCAACAGTTCACTGAACGCCGAAAACACATTCAAGCAGGTGCTGAAAGAATCCGTCGTAGCCCTTATCAACGCCACCATTATTTCCATGCTGGTGTATATCTACAACTTCATCCGTTTCGGAGCTACAGCTACGGTCAGCTATTCAGTATCCATCAGCTTGTTTGCCGTGGTCATGTTTGCTTCCATTTTCGGCACACTGGTACCCATGACTCTGGAAAAACTGAAAATTGATCCAGCCATTGCCACCGGACCGTTTATCTCCATTACCAACGACATTATCGGTATGCTCATGTACATGGGAATTACCGTATTATTATCCTAAATTTTCGTTAAACAGAACACAAATGCGTTTGAAGTAAAACACAAGTACATTTTACTTCAAACGCATTTACGTTTTAATCAAAGCGTCTTTGCGTTTTCTTTCAAACGCAAGGGCGTTTTTTTCACCCCCTCTACAAGCCCTTCTGAGCCACATTCCTCGTCTTTTTATTTCTAAAAATGATTCTTACCTTATAGTTTTTTTCTGAAAAAGTATGAAAATCAGATTTTTTTTCTTTAATTTGTAAGAACCTTTACTAATGGTAAAGAAAAAACTAGGATATTATACTCTTTAAAATCTATATACGATGGAAGTAAATGAAACCAACCGCCCATTAACCGAAACTCCGATGGAACAACCCATTGAAGCACCGGTTCCTACTGTTGAAGACACCGAAAAGGAAACATCCGCTCCCAAACAGACACTGGAAGAAGTGGTGCAACGCCTCAAGGAAATCAACGAGAAAAACGACCTGACCGACAAGCAGGAAATCGATTCACTTAAACAAACGTTCTATAAACTACAAAAAGCCAAATCAGAAGCGGCACGGAAAGCTTTCATCGACGAAGGGGGAAAGGCAGAAGACTTCACTCCGGAAACAGAACCAGCAGAAGAAGAGTTCAAAGCTGTCATGAACGCCATCAAGGAGAAAAGAAATGCCTTAGCGGCTGCACAGGAAAAGGAAAAAGAGGATAATCTGACCAAGAAACTGGGTATCTTGGAAAGAATGAAGTTCCTGACCGAATCGCAGGAAGATACCAACAAGATATACGACGAATTTAAGAAGTTACAGCAAGAATGGAATGAAATAGGCCAGATTCCGGTAGCCAAAGTAAACGAGTTGTGGAAAACCTACCAGCTTTACACCGAAAAATTCTATGACATGGTGAAGCTGAACAACGAATTCCGCGAATATGACTTCAAGAAAAACCTGGAGCAGAAAACCCGTTTATGCGAAGCTGCAGAAAAATTGGCTGAAGAGCCCGACGTAATTTCTGCTTTCCACCAGTTGCAGAAGCTTCATCAGGAATTCCGTGCCATCGGTCCGGTAGCCAAAGACCTGCGCGAAGAAATCTGGAGCCGTTTCAAGGCTGCCTCTACCGTGGTCAACAAACGTCATCAGCAACATTTTGAAGAACTGAAAGAAAAAGAACAGAATAACCTGGACCAGAAGACGGTGATTTGCGAAATCGTGGAAGTTATGGAATACGACACCTTCACTACTTTTGCCGACTGGGAAGACAAGACCAATGAAATCCTTGCCCTCCAGGCTAAATGGAAAACCATTGGCTATGCTCCGCAAAAGATGAACGTCAAGATTTTCGAACGTTTCCGCGCTGCCTGCGATGAATTCTTCCGCCGGAAAGCTGCTTTCTTCAAGTCTGTGAAGGAAACAATGGCAGCTAACCTGGAAAAGAAAAAAGCGTTCTGCGAAAAGGCTGAAGCCCTGAAAGAAAGTACCGACTGGAAAGAAACGGCTGAAATCCTGACCAAGCTCCAGAAAGAATGGAAGAACATCGGTCCGGTAGCCAAAAAGCATTCCGATGCCGTATGGAAACGCTTCATCGGTGCCTGCGACTATTTCTTTGAACGGAAAAACAAGGCTACGTCTTCACAACGTTCGGAAGAAGTGGAAAATCTGGCCAAGAAAGAAGATGTCATTAAGCGCATGGCTGCCCTGGAAGCTGCCGGAACTGCAGACGATGCGACTGCCGAACAAGTACGTGCCCTGATGAAAGAATGGAATGCCATCGGCTTCGTTCCTTTCAAGGAAAAAGACCGTCTGTATAAAGAATTCCATGCATTGGTAGACAAGCTGTTCGACCGCCTGCACCTGTCGGCTACCGAAAAACGCCTGAGCAGTGTACGCACTAACGGAAACAAAGAAGGAAATCTCTACCGCGACCGTGAACGTCTGGTTCGCACTTACGAAGGACTGAAAAACGACATTCAGACCTACGAAAACAACCTTGGCTTCCTGAATTCTTCTTCCAAGAAGGGAAATACCCTGGTAGCTGATATCAGCCGTAAGATTGAACGTCTGAAAAAAGACATGGAACTGGTATTGAAAAAAATCAAGGATATTGATGAAAGTTTGAAAGAAAAAGAATAAGTTTCTCAAAACACAGCATAAAAAAGCCCGTTTTTCAAAAGTAAAAGCGGGATTTTTTTATGCCCCTTTCTTACTAAAAATATATTCTAATATTAAAACTATAATTAATATCTATAATCATACTCCCGCCCTTCAATATAAACATAATAAAACATTTTATAAACAAATAATAGCATAGTGTTATATATACACCATTTTTATAAAAAATCTGATATTACAATATTTATTTTGCTTTTTTCATAAAAATAATTTGATATTAAATTTCACATTATTATATTTGTAAATGTAGTTAATTTTATCAAGTACTTATGAAAAAAACAATTCTGTTATTGGGTATTTACTTATGTATTGCCATAAGTAATATACTAGCTCAGACATCCCAAGTGACGGGACTCGTGGTTACTGCAGAAGAAAATGAACCTGTTGTAGGTGCTTCTGTATTAGTAGTAGGAACAACTATTGGTGGAATTACGGACTTGGACGGAAAATTCACTCTGAACAACGTACCATCTTCTGCCCGTAGCTTACAAATTTCTTTTATCGGCTACAAAACTCAAACACTACCAATCAACAGAAAAGGAGTCATGAAGGTAGTTCTGGAATCTGATTCAGAGGTACTAGAAGAAGTGGTTGTTACCGGTATGACCAAAGTTGACAAACGCTTATTTACAGGAGCAGCCGACCGCTTGACAGCATCAGATGTAAAACTAGATGGTATGGCCGACATCAGCCGTGGCTTGGAAGGACGTTCTGCAGGTGTATCCGTACAGAATGTATCAGGAACCTTCGGTACAGCCCCTAAAATCCGTGTACGTGGTGCCACTTCTATCTATGGAAACTCCAAACCATTATGGGTTGTAGATGGAGTTATTATGGATGATGTAGTAGAAATTGGAGCCAATGACCTGTCTTCAGGAGATGCAACAACGCTTATCAGTTCAGCAATTGCCGGCCTCAACTCAGATGATATTGAAAGTTTCCAAATTCTAAAAGACGGATCTGCCACATCTATTTATGGTGCCAGAGCTATGGCAGGTGTGATTGTAGTCAACACTAAAAAAGGAAAAGCCGGAACAAGCCGTTTCAACTATACAGGAGAATTTACTACACGCTTAAAGCCCTCTTACCGGACATTCAACATCATGAATTCACAGGATCAGATGGGAATCTACAAAGAATTACAAGACAAAGGATGGCTCAATCTGGCAAGTACATACCGAGCAGCCAACAGTGGAGTATATGGAAAAATGTATCACCTTATAAATACATACGACCCAGAAACAGGACAATTTGCATTATTAAACAACACGCTAAATCGCAATGCATATCTGCGCCAAGCGGAATACAGAAATACAGACTGGTTCGATTTACTATTCAGCAATGCCCTGATGATGAATCACTCTATCAGCATGTCTAGTGGATCAGACAAATCTACGTCTTATGTTTCTTTAAGCGCAATGACGGATCCTGGATGGATGAAAGGCACAAATGTACAACGCTATACAGCAAACTTAAATACAACATATAATATTCATAAGGATTTGTCAATAACAGTTATAGCCAATGGATCTTATCGTAAACAGAAAGCACCGGGAACCATTGGCCAATCAAGGGACGCTGTCACAGGAGAAGTGTCCAGAGGATTTGATATCAACCCTTATTCTTATGCCTTGAACACTTCAAGAACCTTAGACCCCAATGAATATTATACACGTAACTATGCCGATTTTAATATATTCAACGAATTAAACACCAATAATATCACCCTAAACGTCGTGGACTTAAAGTTCCAGGGAGAATTAAAGTGGAAGCCTATCATGGGATTAGAAATTAGTGCGTTGGGAGCAGTGAAATATTCATCCTCTTCACAAGAACATAAAATCACAGAACATTCTAATCAAGCCATGGCCTATCGCGCAATGGACGATGCAACCATGAGAGACAATAACCCGTGGTTATATACAGACCCTGACATTATTAACTCTCTGCCATTTTCTATCCTTCCTAAAGGCGGATTCTACAACAAAACCGATTATCGCATGTTTAGCTACGACTTCCGTCTATCGGCTTCATGGAACAAGGTATTTGGTAACGACAACATCATAAATCTATATGCAGGTATGGAGGCCAATGCCCAAGACCGCTCCAATAATGCTTTCCAAGGATGGGGTATGCAATATGACAACGGTGAAATTCCTTACTTTGATTACAACGCATTCAAAAAGATGCGAGAAGATAACTCTGATTACTATTCTTTAACTAATACCAAAAGAAGAACATTGGCCTACTTTGCAACAGGAACCTACTCTTACCAAGGACGCTACAGCCTAACAGGAACATTTCGTTACGAAGGCTCTAACCGATTAGGAAAAGCCCGCTCTGCACGCTGGTTACCTACATGGAATATAGGTGTAGCATGGAATATGCATGAGGAAAAATTCTTCGAGAAGCTTCAACCTGCACTTTCCCACTTTACCCTGAAATCATCTTATAGCTTGACAGCTGATGCTGGTCCTGCCGACGTTACAAATTCTTTTGTAAATATCAACAGTTATACTCCATGGCGTCCCAGCGCTTCTGTCGGTGAGTCCGGATTACACATTGTAGAACTGGAAAATGGCGATTTGACATATGAGAAAAAGCATGAAATCAATGTAGGAGTTGATATGGGTTTCCTGAACAACCGGATAAACATGGAATTAGCGTGGTACAAACGCAACAACTATGACCTGATAGGAGCCGTACTAACCCAAGGAGTTGGTGGCGAAACAAGAAGAAATGCCAACCTTGCATCTATGAAATCACATGGATATGAAGTTAGTCTATCTACTCAAAACATTGTAACCAAAGATTTCCAATGGACAACAGACTTTATCTTTGGCTATAGCAAAACCAAGATTACAGATCTTAAATCACAGACTTATTTATTTGACTTGGTAACCGGATACGGTCAGCGAGAGGGATATGACTGGGGAAGCTTATTCTCCATTCCATTTGCCGGCCTTGACGAAGATGGTTTCCCGACCTTCTGGTGGAACGGAGAACTTATTGACAAAACAAATTATGGATCTATCAATTTCCAGCAAATTCAAGATGTAGACTTCTTGAAGTATGAAGGGCCGCGCGACCCAACAATAACTGGTAGTTTTGGAAACGTATTCAAATACAAGGGGTTCAAACTAAATGTATTTATCACTTACTCTGCAGGAAATAAAGTAAGACTAGACCCTCAATTCTCTAGTACATACAATGACCTGGACGCAACTCCTAAGGATTTCAAGAACCGTTGGATGCTGCCTGGCGAAGAAAAGATTACCAACATTCCTGTTATCCCCAGTGCACGCGATAACCAGAAATACAGTAACCTGAATTATGCATATAATGCTTATAACTATTCTGATGCACGAATTGCAGACGGAGGATTTATTCGTATGAAAGAAATCTCACTAACCTACGATTTCCCTAAAGCATTATTGGGTAGTCAGAATATTCTGAAAACGTTATCACTGAAAGTACAGGCTACAAATCTATTTTTAATTTACTCCGATGACAAACTTAACGGACAAGACCCGGAATTCTTTAACTCCGGTGGAGTAGCAGCTCCTGTACCTAAACAATTCACATTTACATTAAGAGCAGGATTTTAACCTTAAATACCTATAGAGTTATGAAAATAAGACATTTACTATTCAATACAGTTCTGTTAGCAACCACCTTCGGAATCTCATCATGTGATGATTTTCTGGACACAATGCCAGACCAAAGAACAGAGCTTGACAATGCAGACAAGGTCCGTGATATTCTCATCTCTGCTTATCCAGCACAATATCCTATGCTTATGTTCGAATTTATGTCCGACAATTATGATGATAATGGTGATACTTATAGCAGCCCCAGTAATTTAGTCATAGAATCATACCATTGGCAAGATGCTGTAGAGTCTGACCAGGACTCTCCTAACGGACTTTGGAATGCATGTTATAGCGCCATTGCTGCAGCCAATCAAGCACTTGAAGCTATCGAGGAGCTAGGAGATACCGAAGAACTACAAGTCTACAAAGGAGAAGCTTTATTATGCAGAGCTTATGGCCACTTCCTGTTATCCAACATATTCTGCATGGCTTATAACCCTCAAACCGCAGAGTCTACTCTCGGTATACCGTATATCACAGCTCCAGAAAAAACAGTAGGTGTAGTATATGAAAGAGGAACAATGCAACAAGTGTACGAAATGATTGATGCAGATATTGAAAAAGCTCTTCCTCTAATAAAAAATGCAAGCTTTGATGTACCATTGTATCATTTTAACACGAAAGCAGCTTATGCTTTTGCTGCACGCTTCAATCTTTTCTACGGAAAAGATTATGACAAAGTCATAGCTTATGCAACAGAAGCTGTGGGCAATAATCCAATCTCTGTATTAAGAGATTTAAGCCAGTACGATAAATTTACAACAATGGAAGAATGGACTTATGGATATATAAATAAAGACGAGCCGGCAAATCTGCTACTACTTCCTACAATATCACGCTATGGAAGAGCTTTTAATCAACGTTATGCTATTACACAGAATATCATGCGCTCCCAGTTAGTATGGTCAGAATTTCCCGGAGGCACACAGTTGGAAGTATACAACACAGTTTTCCAATCTAACTATGTCAGCTACATCGTTCCCAAGATGGCCGAACTATTCGAAATCACAAACCAAATAGCTCAGACAGGATATCCACACATCGTAGTACCAGCCTTTACAACCGACGAAGCACTTTTATGTAGAGCCGAAGCATATATTCTGAAAAAAGAATATGATAAAGCAGCTACTGATTTATCATATTGGTATGTCAAAAAAGGAATAACTTCTCATACCTCTGATGAGATTGCTGACTTTTATAAGAACAGTTCACCCGAGACCAATGCAAAACCGCTTAATACAGGAGTTACCTACGATGAGAAACAAACGAATATGCTTCATGCTGTCTTGCATGCACGCCGGGTTGAAAGCATCCATGAAGGAGGACGATGGATGGATATTAAACGATATGGCTTATCAATCACACATAACATATATGGAAGTGACCCAATCATTCTGACTGCCGACGATCCACGTAAGGCAATTCAACTACCGATTGATGTACTAGCCGCTCCAGGAGACATGACTCCTAACCCTAGATAAATCATAAATATTACACTAATAAAAACAAGACCATGAAAACAAATATAATTGCATATTTACTATTAGCTTTCCTGACAGGAAACATTATCACTTCTTGTTCTGAGGAAGAGCTGAGTGATGTCAGTATTTTCGATGAAAGTCTGCAAAGTGAGCCTAACGAACTAGATAAGTGGATTGAAAAAAACTATTTATATGCCTACAACATCGACTTTAAGTACCGAATGGAGGATATAGAATCAAGCCTAAGCAATAATCTGGTTCCTATAGACTATCAATTAGCAGTCCAAATGGCACGTATCATCAAACACGTTTGGTTTGAAGCATACGACGAAGTTGGAGGAATTAATTTTACTCGCCAATATGCACCTAAGGTTATCCACCTGATTGGTTCCAGACAATGGAATCCTAACGGAACTGTTACTTTAGGATATGCAGAAGGAGGACTAAAAGTTACACTCGTAGGAGGAAACTGGCTAGAACCTGACAATATTCCATTTATGAATGAAATGTATTTTCAGACTATGCACCATGAATTTTCTCACATCTTGCATCAAACAAAAAATTACCCTGTAGAATACAATCAGTTGAGCGAAGGGCACTATTCTCCGTCAGGGTGGAATAATAGAACTAATATTGCCCAGTATGCTCCTTATGGTTTCGTAACAGCCTATGGTAGCAGCCAGCCTACAGAAGATATTGCAGAAGTAACAGCATGCTATTTGACATGGTCGCAAGAACAATGGGACGCACTAGAAGCTGGAACGAAAACCGACGTAGATGGAAATCCTGTTAGTGGAGGATGGGAAATTATCCAACAAAAAATTACGATCATGAAGAATTACATGAAAGAAAGTTTTGGGGTAGATATGGATCAGTTAAGAGATGCTATCAACCGAAGATGTGAGGAGATTCAACACATGGATTTAAATGAGTTACCTGAATAATCGTGAAACTTACAAATAAAACTCGTATGAAAAAAATATTACCTTATATAGCTTGTTTCTTTATGTTGTTTCTGCAAGCGTGTAACAACGAAGTAGACGATTTATTCGACACACCTGCACAACAACGAGTTAATGAAGAACTTAAGGCCTGCAAGGAGCTGTTAATTAGCGCCGAGAATGGATGGGTAATGGAATATTATCCATCAGCCAACCAATCGTATGGAGGTTACGTCATGATTTTAAAATTTACAGACAAAGATGTTACCGTACAGTCTGAAATTGCCGCTGACCCTTCAGATGCTGTTACGAGCTTATATTCATTAAAATCCGACATGGGACCTACCTTAAACTTTGATACCTATAATAAATACTTGCATTACTTCGCCGACCCAGACAATAATGGAGGAGGCGGATTAGGTAAAGGATATGAAGGTGATTATGAATTTATTATTCAATCACATACAGAAAATGAGATTACCTTAAAAGGAAAAAAGACTAAAAACATCATCAAGATGAAACGTATGGAAACAAGCGGAGACGCTTATTTGACAGAAATTATCAAAACACGTACAAACATAACTTCCATACAAGGCATTTTAGGGTATAAAGGACAAGTTAACGGACAAGAAGTTTCTATCACCATACCTTCCGACCGCAGAATGACCATTCAGGTTGGGACTGAACAAATTTTTAATGTAGCATATATGTATGGTTTATCAGGCATACAATTTTACCAACCTATAGAAATAGGAGGAAATGAAATATCGGGTCTGGAATGGTCTGAAACAAACAACAGTTTTATGTGGAATGAAAACACGCTCGAACAAATTCCAGATCCTATTTATCCGAAATATTTAAAATATTTAGGAAACTACAATATGAACTATTTCTATGGTCAAACAGAAAGAAACTTACCTGTTACATTAATCGCAAAAACATTTAACGGAAGCGAAAAATCATATGAGCTGCAAGGTCTTCCTTTCCCATTACAAGTTAGCTACAATGTAGAACAAGACTGTCTTGAAATTCTTACTTACCAAAAAGACGGTTACTATGTAGCTGTATGGGAAGTAATTGGTAGTGGAACATTGAGTTGGGCCGGTGGATTAGGACTAATAGGTAAACTCAAAGAAGGAACTTCAAACGTCTATGAGTTCGTAGATAACGGCGTATGGGGAACTAATATCGCACGTGCGCTTATCCTATGGAGTGCTTCCGGGGAATACAAAGGCTTCGGAGGAGATACACGTTTTCAATATATTGTATTGACTAAAATTCAATGAATAACCTTTAATAAATAGTTGGCTTATGAAAAAAATACATATTCTCTGCATTGGTATATTTCTCCTATGCATTACAGGCTGTTCTAAAGAAGATAGTATTCCTCAGGAATTAAAAGTAATAGAGACTCATGCTGATTTTGATTGTTTTGGTGGGACCGGAACCATTCAGTTTACCTCTTCCTCTCCTGCTACAGTAACATCAAATGAAAACTGGTGCAAAGTAAGCCTCGCAGGAAATATCGTTACGCTAGAAGTAGAGCCAAACCTAAGTATCAACAGCCGTACCGCTATCGTTTATCTCAAAACGGAAACACAAGAAACATTTGTGCCAATTTCCCAGCTTGGTGATATTTTATATCATGATTTTCAGAACGTAAGTTTTTCTGGAGAAGGAGGTGAAATGACATTCCATGTAAAATCAAATCACAATGTCATTTTTGAGAATGTAGATACATCATGGATTACAATTACGCAAGAAGAAGATGTAGTTACAATTAAAGCAACTCCACTAACAAGAGGTTTACGAGAAAATACCATATTGATAAAAGCAGGAGAACATCAAATTGCAATTACTTTTAAACAAGTTAATATAACAGGTCTGTATGACTGCTTCATCAATGGTGGTACAACTAATTATGGTACCTGTACGATTGAACCTACTGAGAAAGAAAATGTATACCGCGTAACTCCGGAAGGAAGTGCATTTGATGCACCTTATAATATCATTTATAACAACGGAAAATTATCTATTCCTTTCGGACAATATTTAGGAAAGCATGAAGGTAATCAGCCCTATGTCTATTTATGTTCTTATGACAAAGTCGGACGATTGGGTTGGAACTCAAACTCCAGTTATGAAGCAGAATTTACGTTAGAAAACGACAAAGCTGTCCTGACTTTTAAAGATAATGGTAGTTGGAGCGGACAACACATAGATGGTTTCTATTATGGCCTATTCAGTAATCTATTAGAAAACGGAGGAACCACCACTGGTGCTGGAATAGCAGCAATTGTAGATCTTGTATGGATTAGTAAATAAAGATTTTAATAACGATTCTAATGATTAGAATCAACCTACTTTAATAAGAGGCATTTGTAGTTTACAAATGCCTCTTATTTTATCTTCTTATAAGTAATTCATATAAAAATTAATTACAATGTCACTTCAATGAAGAACACGCGTTATTAACCTAAACTTATAAAAGCTTTTTGAAAAAAGTATCTCAAATATTTTCTTATCACAAAAAAAACTTTTAAATTAATGCCAAATTTCAAAAATAAAGATTATCACAACACACTAACAATAAATAAAATATCAGCAAAACATAATTCCGAATGATTAAAAAACATAAAATAAACTATTCTTAATATGAAAATGAAATCACTATTAGGGATTATGCTTTCCCTGAGCATTCTACAGTCCTGTCAGAATGACGAAACAAATGGCATCCAAAATGAAGTGAACAAAAATGGTATAACATTCATGTCACTCATAGATGACACTAATAATTCGCGTGCATACGATACCTCCTGGGAGACAAACGATGTCATCGGAGTTTTCATGCTCGCCAGTGAAAATAAAAATATACTGGAAACAAACGTACCCTATGTGACATCAAAAGGAGACGGCTATTTTATCAGTCAAAACCAGCCCATGTATTATCCTGAAAATAATAGCACTGTTGATTTCATTGCATATTACCCGTATAATGAAAATACAAATGATCACACTAATTATACTATCAACCTCAGTGATCAGACTAAACAAAATGCTATTGACCTGATGACAGCTGTAAACCTGACAGGACGTGACCAGACTTCTCCACAAGGTAATCTGCAGTTCAAGCACCTGCTGGCCAAATTGGTATTAAACCTGAAATCTACTTCTGGAAGTTCACTGAAAGGGATCAAGGCTTCTATCAGCGGACTTAAAGTAAAAGGAACAGCCAACCTGTCCAATGGTTCAATCACTCCTTCTGGTGAAGCAAGCGCTTTCTCCTTATACATAAATGAAGAAGCTACCCAAGCGGAAGCTATCTTGCTGCCACAAAATCTGAGTGAAAGCGTAAAAATCAAACTGGAGTTCAACGGACAGAGTCAAGAAATTGATACCAAGCTTTCTGGAAGTATTGAACAAGGCAACAAATATACATACAATGTAAATATAAATTACCAAGGAGGAGAAATTACAACTGATCCGCAAGCCCAATACACAAAATGGGCAGAAACTCCATTAATTACTGAATCTCAATTAGCTAAACCTAATATCAAATACATTATTCACTACACTGGAGAAACTTATCAGAACAGTACACTCAACGGTGTCGAAATTCGTAATTACAGTATGCTGTATGATACGGATTTGAAAATGGCTTATTGGGTGGCATATCCATTATGCTCATGGTATTTGGGAGACAGCGGACGTACCGATGCATGGGGATATGATGATAAATTAGCAGAAAACTTACAACCCAATTTATTGAAAGGCATCTCCGGATATGACCGGGGACATCAAATTCCCAGCGGCGACCGGACACGTTCAAACTCGATCAACAGCCAAACCTTTTATTACACCAATATGACTCCTCAAATAGGACAAAAAATGAATCAAGCTATTTGGGCTGACCTGGAAAGTGCTGTAAGAGGATGGAGTAGCGCCACAGATACATTATATGTAGTAACCGGAGCCATGCCTACAACCCAGACAGACCAAACAATCAAATATGTACAAGATAATGACGGGAAAAACATGGCTGTTCCCAAATACTACTTTAAGGCATTGGCACGAAAAATAAACGAACAGTTCCAGACAGTAGCCTACAAACTGGATAACATATCCTACAGCCACAGAGATTATAATGTAGGAATACTATCCGTTAAGGAACTGGAAGAAATAACGGGATTCACATTCTTTCCTGACAAGCCAGAAATCACTGAAAGCATTAAAAGCCAAAAAACAAGCTGGAAATAAAATAATCATGTTCACAAAAAATAAATTAGTATGAAAATCTCGAATCTATTGTACACAGGGGCATTGTCAACCCTAGCTCTAATGAGCTGTACAAACAACGACGACCACAGTGACTGGTACGGAAGCGAAGGCATCGTTTTCACCACAACTATTCAGTCTAGAATTTCAGATAATGTCTGGAATGCAAACGATGAAGTAGGTATCTACATGATGAATGCAGGAAGTGGAATTGAGGCTGCTACTGCACAAAACAAAAAGTATATTGCACAAACCAATGGAACCCTGACTGCCGCCTCAGGCAACGGCATCTATCTTCCGGAAAGCGGAAGCGTGGATTTCATTGCATATTATCCTTATACTACGAATGTAAGTGGCAATAAGATTGCAATCAACGTATCGGATCAAAGCAATCCGGCTGCTATCGATTTGATTTATTCAAATGGGACTAAAGGAGTGGAAGCTGCTACTGCCACAAACATCAGCCTGGGCTTTACACATCAGTTGGCCAAACTGACTCTGAATGTTACCAAAGATGAAACAATTGAAACCCTTAACGGGCTGAACGTTAATATGAAGGGTATCACAACAGAAGGTGAATTTAACTTGGCAGACGGGACCTTAGCTGGCACAACAGGTACCAATAATAAGGATGTAGCAATGTATGTAGATGCGCAAGGAACTACAGCTACGGCTACAGCTATCATACTTCCAACTGCTGCAAGTACGGATCAAACATCAATTAATCTGACCTTCAACCTTAACGGACAATCATTTACCCATACGATTAGTGATGTAAGTATTTTCGAAAAAGGAACGAATGTAAGTTTCAATGCCAATCTGTCTATCAACAATGGCAAGCCAGTGGTTAGCGTAGGTAACGCAACAATTAATGACTGGGTTGAAAAACCAGGTGGAGACATCAACGTAGACTTTGACGGTGGAACTCAACCGGGCGGAGAAACTGTAGCATTAGATGAATCATTTGCTACTGGCCAAGGCAACTTCACCATTGAAGACAAGCAACTTCCAGAAGGTGGAACTTACGTGTGGAAACATGACACTTTCAATGATGACAATTATATGAAAGCCAGCGCTTATATCGGAGGCGCAAAAGCATCTGAATCATGGTTAGTTTCTCCTGCCATAGATTTGAGCCAGGCAACCACTGCAACTCTGACATTCGACCATACTCACAAATTTATAGGAACTCCTGTTGAGAACTTTATAAGTCTTTGGGTTACTGAAACAAGCGCTGAGAATTGGCAGCAGTTGAGCATTGACAAATACGGAACAAACAATGACTATACATTTGTAACTTCATCTGTCGATTTGTCTGCTTATGCTGGAAAAACAATCAAATTTGCATTCAAATATGTAAGTACAACCGATGCAGCCGGTACTTGGGAAATCAAAAACGTGAAAGTAGTTGCCAACGGAGAAGGAGGAGGGACAGTCGATCCTGAACCAGGAGAAGGAACTAATTTATTAACTAACCCTGGATTCGAAGACTGGACCAGCAAATTGCCAACTGCATGGGACAATGCTACATATAATACAGGAGAAATTGTAAAAGAGACCAGTATCAAACATGGTGGAAATAATTCACTGAGACAAACTTCGGCCAGTGGTACAAATAAGATTCAACAAGAAGTAGCTATCACAGCCGGCAAGAAGTATAGAATCTCTTACTGGTTCTTGGATAATGATACAAAAGCAAGTAGCCGCTATTGGTTTGCCATGGTAGGTAGTGACGGAAAAACAATTAATGATATTAACAAACAAATTCAGCAAAGCGACTACTCTGCAGACAATGCAGAATGGCAACAAGTTACAATAGAGTTCACAGCTCCTGCTGGCACTGTAAAAATGCGTTATGAAGTAAGAACTTACCGCAATATGGATAGCAATGAAGCTGGTGGATACATTTATTATGACGACATGGAATTAGTTGAAATCCAATAACAATTTGATCCATTCCCCTCACAAGAGAACATGAAAAAGCTCTATAAAACTTTTTCATGTTCTCTTTCAACCCCTTATAAAATAACACTAAACTAACAATTATTTTTTATGAAACACAAATTACTGTTCTTCATGGCATTCTTCCTTCCTTGCCTTGTTTTTGCACAAGGAAATGTAAGCGTGAAAGGAAGTGTGATCGGAGCAGTAAGCAATGACCCTATTCCAGGTGTAATTGTGACGGTGACAGAACTGAACCGCCAAGTCACAACCGACGCGGACGGAAATTTCACCATCCGAAATATTCAGCCGGGAACTTACGTCATTCAGCTTAACTCCGTAATGATTACGCCCAAGAGTGTCTCCATTGAAGTAGAAAACTTAGGCGTAACTGAACTAAAACCTATCCGAGTAACTGAACTTAACGCAAACGAAGACGTGTCCATGATTGGTATCATTGATGCCGGTATGGTGGATGATGACGTGGAAACCTCTGGGCAGGATGTCAGCTCTACCGTGATTCTATCAAATGATATTTTCCTGAACAAAGCTGCCTATCAGCTTTCACCTGCACGCTTCTCTCCGCGTGGATACAATAGCACACAGGAAGTAAAATACATCAATGGCGTAGAATTCAACGACCAGAACAGAGGTGTATTCAACTATGCGGCAGTAGGTGCACTGAACGACATGACACGTAACGGTGATGTCACCAATTTCACAGCTCCTTCATCTTTTACTTTTGGTGAGTTAGGAGGTACGGAAAACATCAACATGCGTGCCAGCAACTATACTCCTGGAGGAAAGTTAACCTTAAGCTATACCAACCGAAACTATTATCTCCGTGGTATGTTTACCTACTCTACCGGACTGAAGGACAATGGATGGGCATTCACGACTTCTATTGGTGGACGCTATTCGAATGAAGGTAACATCGACGGTACTTTCTACAAAAACGTATCTTTTGCCTTCTCGGCTGAAAAGCAATGGAAAGGAGGAGAACATAGCCTGTCAATGGTAGCTTTCGTATCACCGGTACAACGCGGACAGCAAGGTAGCTCTTATCGTGAAGTATATGAATTGACAGGAAACTACCTTTACAACCCGAACTGGGGATATCAGGACGGAAAAAAAAGAAATGCAAAGGTAGTTACGGCATTCGACCCGACAGCTATCATTTCACACATTTGGAAAATCAACGACAACATGACGCTGACGACAGGTGTAGGAGCACATTATGCCCGCTACGGAAATACGGCGCTCAACTGGTACAATGCCCCAGACCCTCGTCCGGACTATTACCGCTATCTGCCTTCCTACTTTGAAAATGAATCAACTCAAGCAAGATATAAAGAATTGTGGAGCAGTAACCAGACAAGCTTTACACAAATCAACTGGGATGATCTCTATCTGGCGAATGCCAACAATATACGCAACGGCAATGGAGCTGCAGTTTATATGCTGGAAGAACGCCGCAGTGACCTGCTGGAAACGTCATTCAACTCAACCTTGAATGCACGCATGAGCCGCCATTTCGATATCACTGCAGGAGTGGGTGCACGCTACACTCAATCACGCCAGTTCAAAACTGTAGCCGACCTGCTGGGAGCAGAATATGTGCTGGATATTGACAAATTTGCAGAACAAGATTTCTCCGGTGATCCGGATAAAATTCAGAATGACTTGAACCGCCCGCAAAGAAAAGTATACGAGGACGGCATCTTCGGTTATAACTATAATCTGAACATTTACTCACTGAATGCCTGGGTTGTCAATCAGTATCACTCACGCTACTGGGATTATTATTACGGTATGAAACTAACCTATACCAGCTTCCAGCGTGATGGTAAGATGCGCAACGGACGTTATCCTGACAGTTCTTTCGGTAAAGGTATGCGCCATCAGTTTACAGACTTGATGGTAAAGGGAGGATTGACTTACAAGTTCAACGGACGCCACATGATTAATGCCAACATCAGCTACGGAAGTGAAGCTCCGCTGCCCAACGAAGCATACGTTTCACCGCGTATCACTGACCGTACCATTGATGATATAAAGAGCGGACGCATTCTTTCTGCCGACATCAATTACATTTTCTCAACTCCACGCCTAGCCGGACGTATCGGAGTGTTCCAAACTAACTTCTATGACCAGATGGAGCGTAGCAGTTACTATGACGGCATTGAAGGAACATTCATCAACCACGTACTGTATGGAGTAAACCGTATTCACAGAGGTATCGAACTGGGAGCAACCTACAAACTGGATGATCACTGGAGCTTTGACCTGGCAGGAACCGTAGGTGAATATTATTACAGCAACAACCCGGATGGTATCAAAAACTCTGAAAACGGAAAGATTGTAGAAAGAGAACAGGTATACATGAAAGATGTCTATGTGGGTGGAGTACCACAGATTGCCGGTACATTTGGAATCCGTTACTTCATCAAATACTGGTTCTTAGGAGCCAACTTGAATGGATTTGCACGTAATTACATTGAAGCAGCTCCTCTCCGTCGTCTGGCTTCAAGTTATACAGAAGTAACACCCTATAACCAGTACTACGATGCCTTCAAGCAACTGACTACACAAGAACGCTTCCCGGCTGCTTATACATTAGACCTGTCAGTCGGAAAGATTTTCTATCTGCCTGGAAGACAATCTATCAACTTCAATCTTTCTCTGAACAATGTATTAAACAAGAAAGATATCTGCACCGGAGGATATGAACAAGGACGATTCGACCTTGAACATCCGGAACGTTTTGGAGGAAAATACTATTACATGCAGGGAATTAACTGCTTCCTGAATGTGAGCTACCGTTTTTAATCATTAACCTACATAAAACTTAGAATATATGAAACTTTTAAGAAATATCAGTCTGCCACTCATTGCCTCACTCGCCCTCTTCGCTTGTGAACGAGACTATGATGCTCCTCTCTTGACAGAACCTGAATACACAGGTCCGGCAGCCAACATTACAATTTCAGAATTACGTGCCCAAACTGCAGCCGCTACCCAGGATGTTCCCGTCATCATCACACAGGATCAGGTGTTGAAAGCCGTTATCACAGGTAACGATGAGTCAGGAAATATCTTCAAGAAAATCTACTTGCAGGATGAAACGGGTGCCATTGAAATGGAAGTAGACCAAAGTAGTGTGTACAACTATTATCCGGTAGGTCAGACAGTATATGTAGACCTGAACGGATTAAGTATTTCTGTATACGGTGACGAACAACAGCTAGGACATCCTGAAGGATATTTGTATCGTACACCGTGGGAAGATTTTGAAAAGCATGTAAGCAAAGACGGATGGGCTAATCCTGAAAATGCCAAACCTATTGTAATTGATGATATCAGTACAGTTAATGCGGCTCCCGATAACTATAAATTCAAATTAGTGCAATTTACCGGGGTTACTTTCCAAAATGGTGGGAAAGGTATCTTTGCCCCTGAAGATGGTTATGGGGAGGAAAACATCACCGACAGCCATGGAAATACCTTGATGATCCGTACCAGCAACTATGCCAGCTTTGCAGGTAACAAGCTTCCGGAAGGGAAAGGTAATGTAACAGGTATCTTAGGACGGTTCAAAGGCACATGGCAGCTTACTTTACGCACAGCTGATGACGTAAGCGACTTTACCGGAAGCACTGAAGAAGGTGGAGATGAAGGTGGAGAAACTCCAAGTGGTGAAACTGTTTTATTCCAGGAATCTTTTGGAACTCCTGAAAAGAGTGGAAATTACTGGCCATATTTTAGTGACTACACTGGATTTGATAACCCAACCAGCATGTTTGAGAACACATCGGAAGAAAAAGCATCCGTACGCATTGTTAGCAATCTTACTAATGTCTGGTTCCCTGGCACAAAAGATGTAGCAATTGCTATCAAAAATATCAATGCACAAGGAAATACATCTGCTACTTTAGAATATCAAGTAGGCGCAAATGTTTATAATGCGGGAGAAAAACAAGATTTAAAAACACTGAAAGTTAAATGTAATGGACAAGAATTAACTATTCCTAGTAAAGAAGTAACTGGTGATGCCAAACAAGGAAATACTCCATTCAAAATGACGATTGAAAATGTAACAATATCTGACAATACAACTTTAGAGTTCTATTGTACCACATCAGAAAACACTTATGGTTTACGCTTATATAGCGTCAAACTCTATGTTCCAGGAAGTGGTAGCACCGGCGGTGACGGAGGTACAACCATCGAACCCACCCCCAACAACTAATGTACACACCAAACTATGAAAGTCATGAATAAACGATTACTTATTTTCACTTTGTTCATTACTTGTATATATACAACCAGTCTGTTTGCACAAGACAGACTGGGCGTCTATGCAGCCGCATTCTATAACTTAGAAAACCTTTGGGATACGGTGGATGACCCTAATAACAAGGGCGACGATGATTTCACTCCGGAAGGACAGTATGAATGGACTCAGATCAAGTACGAGCAAAAGTTACAGAATATTGCCAAGGTAATCTCTCAACTGGGAAGAGATTATTGCCCAGCAGGTCCAGCTATCATTGGTATCTCGGAAGTGGAAAACCGAAAAGTATTGGAAGACCTGACAAAAACAGCTCCAATCAGCGGAATGGGATATGAAATCGTGCATTTCGAATCACCCGATCACAGAGGTATTGACGTAGCGGCCTTGTACAACCCCAAATTGTTCAAGCTGATTGACGCTAGAACTTACCCTTTCAACAAGCCGGATATGCCCAATTATAAGACACGTGATATTCTGCTTGTAAGTGGTATACTGGCCGGAGAACCGTTCCACCTGATTGTGAACCACTGGCCTTCACGTTACGGCGGTTCTGCTTCTTCTCCGCTGAGAGAATTTGCTGCCAGTATCGTGAAACACATTGGCGATTCTATCCATGCACAGAATCCGGAAGCAAAAGTGCTCATTGTAGGCGACTTGAATGATGACCCGTTCAACAAGAGCTGCAGCGAGGTACTGGGCGCTAAAAAGAATATCAAGGAAGTAAAACCTGATGGGTATTACAATGCCACTTGGAAATTGTATGATCAGGGTATCGGTTCTCTCTGCTACCAAAACCAATGGAATTTGTTCGACCAACAGATTATATCAGGCAACCTGATTGGCAAGGACCGCAGCACATTGAAATTCTGGAAGAGCGAAGTATTCAACCGTCCATTCCTGCTTCAAAAAGGAGGAAAATACAAAGGATACCCACTTCGTACATTCTCGGGTACCACATTCCAGAATGGATTCAGCGACCACCTGCCGACCCTCACCTATTTTGTCAAGGTAATGAAGTAAGAGAAAACACATCTCTTCATAAAGAAAGGCGTTCCGCCCACACAGTCGGAACGCCTTTCTTCTTTGTATTTAAAATCTCTTCAAATGCAATTTAAACTACTACGTAGTAGTGTCTCCGTAAGCATTCGAAGAAATGCACCTTTTACACTTTGAGGTTTG